>Ga0214544_1000274_pt1 | contig 86443 bp, 46 predicted proteins | sample CNSS3metaG_FD_160074 | JGI IMG/M metagenome (GOLD analysis project Ga0214544, IMG submission 160074) | Root nodule microbial communities from cowpea collected in UCLA plant growth center, Los Angeles, California, USA - CNSS3 | ecosystem: Host-associated > Plants > Roots > Nodule | place: USA...
ATATATATGGTTACTTAATTAATTGTGAATATTTTAATAATTGAAAGGAGGATGGAGATATGGCGGCAACATGTATTATGGCGGGGATATATTCATCCCCATCTCCATCTCCATACCCAATCGAAAAAATCGGAGATTTTCCATACCCATACTCAGTCAATGCGGAGATTTCCATCAAAACAAGGACGGATTCGGACAATATCAACATAAACAGATTTATTTGCCGATCTCTAAATAAGGGTATCATGAAAGAGAAGAAAAAACGTAATGATATTATTGATTGTGAAGAGAAAGGAAAAACACATAAATATATAGAAACCATGCACGTACAACAGAGAGTGCATGTGCGAAGCAACAGACTAAATGAACCTAACAGATACATCTCTTAACAATTACGCCTTTAATTGATGGTGATTTTCCCCCACATGCTACTCAAGATAGGATTTGAACTTAAAACTTCAGTTACTAATTATGACTTTAATTTATTCTTATTATTTTAATTAGTTTAATGATTTTAGTGAAATGGCTCTGTTTCAACCACGCTTTTTTAGTATTCAAAACTTAAACTCAAACATTTTATTAAGGGAATTCTAACCATGAGTTATCGGTCAAGTGTTTTTGTATATCAGTAAACTTTTTACATCGAAAAAGCAAGATTTGAATTCTCATTTTTGTAAGATACGTGTTCAATTCTTACTCAATTAACTGAAAAGTACATGTGTCACACTAATACAAGAAAGTTACAATATCTGTGATGTGCTTCATGTGCATATGTTTATTATTATAAGGTTGATTTCATGATTCGGTGCTTGAACATGGTTCTAGTCTTATCACAAATTAATGATTGATTTGCGAAACAAAGCTTTTGTTTTTCAAATGATTTGATGTCTGAACAAGCTGCTTAGTGTTGGAACCAATTATCCTCACCATACCCGCAATACATGCCTCTTTTATCACTAACTGGCGTGCACCCAGTTAATCATTTTCAACCAACAATATGTATTAAATATTAAAATAAAAAACATTATTTATTTATTTATTCGTTGACAAGTAAAATCACTCTGCTTTTACTTCTTTTCATTCATCAAAATCACCAATCATCTATAGCTTTCCTCGCAAATCTACACCCTCAGCTGAAGTCAGCGTAAGAGTTAAGACATCTATTTTGACATTATTAGGGTTTCACTCATTGCCAATATAGAATCAACTTTAAAGTTGTCATTTCCAAACCTTTTTCGCTTGCAAAAGTCATTTCCAAACCAAACGAATCTTGCATTTGATTCAGCAGAATGCGGAGAAAACGTGAGGGCCATCATGCAATTCTCTATCCTAGTTTTTTTATTTTAAAAAAAATTGTTCAACAAAGTAGACCTGAATATCAGGCCCAAGTATATATGGGCCTTACGAATGAGGAGGATATTGGGCTTGGCCCGTTCAATTATAACAGAAGATCCGTATTGTTTTGGCATAACAACAAGGTGAAGGTGAGTAATAATGGATAGTTTGTAACTGGAATTTTATTCATTAAATGTTCTATATTGTTTCCAGAGAAACGATGAACAATCCGTTGAATACCGAAAAGGAATATATAATCAAGAGGGTTAAGAAGTGAAGGAGTCGAACGAGAGAATGTAAGTAACCAAGGCTTGGAGAGAAGAGCGTGAGGAGCCACCTTGTCTGAGGCAAAGCTCAGCCTCTTCCTTCAATTTCAAGGCTCTATCTCTGATCTCCTTAGCTTCGCCATTGACATCCATTAATGTTGTGATGATCCTCTGAATCTCCTCTCTCTCCACCCTCTTCTCTAGCTGCAACCCAACCCTCCAAACATGACTCACATACCTTGCATTAACTTTTTGGTCAGTGAAAATGGGCATGCATATCATAGGAACCCCTTCACAAATACTCTCCAAAGTCGAATTCCAACCACAGTGAGTCCAAAATGCACCCACTGCCGAGTGTGCCAACACTTCTTGCTGAGGGGCCCATTTCACTATTGCACCTCTCCCTTCCAGATTCTCCAGGAACCCACTTGGCAGTGCCTCCACCCATTCCGAGCCCTTTATAAGCCCCGGTCGAACCACCCATAGAAACGGGTGCCTACTATTGGCTAAACCCCAAGCTAACTCCACGAACTCGGTCTCAGTTATTGCAGCAAGACTCCCAAAACTCACATACACCACAGAGTTGGGTGGGTGGGTGTCTAACCAAGCTATGCAACTTTGGTCTTGTGAGATCAAGCTGCTAGAGGAAGAGGATGAAGACAAGTGCTTGTGAAAGGGTCCTATTGGGAACATTGGTATGGAAAACTCCTTGCTCAGTTTTCTCAGTGCAGGTGACTCCAACCCTTCAAAGGAGTTCCAAATCACTCCCAACGAAGCCTTTGTCTCTTTCAAGAAATTGCGCAGTAATTCGTAGTATTTTTCTGGCTCCTCCGTCTTAATCAGAGGTAGGTCTTTCACTCTCAGTGGTGCTAGTTCTTTCACTTCCTCCTCCAATATGCAATCTATGTGCAACATGCAGAAAGGTGGTACATTATTGCCAGTCTTATATACTAATTATGTCAACGTTATTTTTCGTCACTCTTGCAAATAAATAACTTACAAATAAATTTTATTAATCCCGATATTTAATCATTTCGAAAAAAAATCTTGATTTATGATCACATAATCTAACCAGTCACAACTATTGTTAATCATTTTCTTTATCGGCACAACATTATTAATCATATTAATGGATTTAGTTTTATACAAAAAAATTAGTACAGTCGATATTTTGAAACTATTCTTGTCCTTATTAATTCCTATAAAACATGTAATCAAACCATAAATTAAAGAGGAAAACAAAATCTTTAAAAATCATAAAGATATAATTCTTTCAAAGGACATAACATTATTGAAATAAGTTATAATTATGACTCAATCCGGTTTATTACGAGTTGAAATTAATTTAAAAATAAATTATAAATTTCGATACAAACAAAAAATGAATTAAACTTATTAAGAAAGGGACTTTGTTCATTTTAACCAAAATTAAAAATAAAATAAAAAATAACGAATCTAGGAACTGAATTTAACAAAATAATGAATATAGAAACTAAATTGAATAAAAGAAAATAACACAACCACAAGCATTGACATAGATACGTAACGCAATTATGATTGACACATGGATTATTTTTTTTAAAATTAAGAGAAATAATTTTTTTTAAATTAAAAAAAATAAAAAAAATGAAACAAATTAAGAAACCAAGAGCTGACATGTAGTATAAAGTATAAAATGTTAAAAATCATGAAGTATTTAAACACATATGGTAAGGAGGACCAAATTTACTGAAAATGAGGATTTACGGTAAACATTAATTTAAGTTCATATTTTGATCTTGAGAATTTAATATAGAATTAATTGGAATGCAAACTTATAAAATTTAAAGAATTATGTTATAATATGAAATATTAGGAGTTCTATAATATAATTATAGTATGTAATATTATGAGTATTGAAAATTTTTAAAAATTTTGATAATATAAGATATATAAGATATATGACATATATAAGAGATATATTACAAAAAGAAAACTAGACAGGACTAAATTAAAAAATATATAAATTTTGTATTTAAACAAACTAACCCATTTAATCTACTTATCGTGCTTGACTAAACTGGACTAAATTTAGATTTTTGTAAATCATTGACAAATAATTCAAATCGAAGTAATTTAAGAAAAAATATATTTTATTGAATTTTTTTTTAATAATATACACATGACAGATGAAAAAAAAAAATTGATATAATTAAAAAAAAAGAAAAAAGTTTAATATGTGTTAAAAAAGTAAATTTTATCAAAAAATAATTGATCAAATAGGATGGTCCGTAATTTAATAATCAACCTATAGTACAACATATTTTTCCCACGCACACGGGAGGTGTTCATCAAATCTTTTATTCCGCACTTATGATAAGAAAAATAATTTTTTTATTATTAAATTTTGACAAATTTTTCTTACAAATTGTTTAAGTAATTTTTTTATTTTTTTTTATTTTTAATATTATAAAACAATTTAAAATATACCTATAAAAAGAAGTTGTCACGTTTAATAGTTAAAATTAGACTTAAATATTTTTTTTGTTCTCATTTTTGTAGTGTTTGTTGTGGATGGTCCTCATTTTGACATAATGTTTAAAATGATTATCATACCGAATGTTTAAAATGATTTTTATTTTTGCAATTCGTGTTTTATTTAATTATTTTCTGTGACACTGTTTAAATTAATAATGAAGCACTGTAAGTACACGTAACACACCCCTAAATGCAACTTAATACAAATCATGTCACCTGTAAATGTTTCGTTACTGAAATGAAGATCATTTTAAACATTATATAAAAATAAAAATCATTGCAACATACACTTTGAAAATGAAACGAAAAAATATTTAACCTCAAAAATATCATCGTATCTTACAAGACAGCTGTAGCTTACAAGAAGACAGCTGTATCCTGTATTATATTCTTGAATAGCGTGTAGTTTTATTTCATGTGTATCCCAGGTCTATCCATTATTACATCTAGTACATTATGCTGGAATTTTTGTCGCATGAGCCTTTTATTGCCGACATATTTTAGTCGGTTATGTCAAGTGATAATCTAATATTATATTGAAAATATAAATTTAATAATGACATTCCATTCTGAAACTAACAACTACAGATAAATATAAATATAATTAATGGAGATAATCAACTTTTAAAAACGAGTATAAAGAGTTTTGAATATATTAAATATGTAGTTTGATTTTAACAATATACTATAATTTTTTTAGGTTTCAATTTTAATTATAAATCAAATTCATCTTCAAATTTAAATAGTTCATTCAATTTTCAAGAGTAAATCTAGACAATAGTTCTCATATATTTTATGAAATTTGAAAGGTATTGTTTTAAAATAAGATTTGATTTAAACATGTTTCAAATATACTTCTTTTAATGTATAAGAAAGTCATTAATTTTATATATACAAGTAATTTATTTATTTTAAATTTTATTAAAAACACTTTTATAGACTCACCTTTCATAAAACATTAAAGAAAAAAATTATATTTTATTCAAAATTCAATCAAAATCGGATATCAAAATACAAATTCAGGAAGGTGATGAAATAAAGTACGTCTCTGTTAACCAAAGTTAGAAAATGGGTTTAACTCAAAGTAGTATTAAAAAACATTAGTCACAGTATATAGAGTTGGTAATCCAGTAAGAAAAGTGAATGATGATAGGTTTAGTAAGAAAAGTGGTTTTTGTGAAAGGCGAAATGGAATGAAAATGAGAAAGTAAATGCACCTTGTGTGGGTATGTAACCTCTTTGTCTGAACAAAGGATAGGCGAGAAAAGCAACGTAGGAAGAGATGGCAGCAGTTCGCAGTACAATCCTAGGAAGGTGAAGGTTGTCGGCAACAGCTTGAGTGAAGTAACACATAGCATCTGAAATCAAACACGCCACAGGTTCCACCGCCGCTTCATCACTCCGTAGTAGCTTTGTGACGCAGTCTTTGAAAGGCTCCACACATTTTACGTTGAGTTGGAGGAGGAAGTTCAAGAGATCGGAGGATTGAGTCTGAGAGACACCGTGTTGGATGCAGGAGAAGGTGAAGTGTGGGTAGTTGGAAGGGTGTGGGGAATTGAAAGTTGTGTGGATGATGGTGATAGAAAAACCCTCTGAGTAAAGGATTTGTGCCAGTTCAAGCATTGGGTTTATGTGGCCTTGTAACGGCAAAGGAGTAAGCAACAATCTCCGACCCTTTCTTCCAGCCATTGCTTCCTTTCTTTCTTATCTTCTTCTTCCTTACTACACACAGACACTCAATATGCAATTCCACCCTTTAAGATATTTGGATTAAAAACAAAGAAATTTGAAAGAATAATTTATAAATAAAAAAAAATTAATGTATTAAAATAAAAAAATTATAATTGTATTCTTATGGTTAATATATATATATATATTTTAAAACTCTACTTTTATAATTTTGTGTACATCTAGCATTATTCCCATTTACTGTTTTCTGAACATAGCTCCAACACGAAGCACCAATAAAATGATAGGATATTTGAATAAAATACTTTTGAAGTAAGGATCCATCGTACCTTTGATCCCTCAAATCCACTCTTTCTTATCCTCGCAAATCAGCTAAAATGAAAAGATCTTCGCACTTCCATCCGCGTGAATAACAAATTTATGGGAGGAAACATAGCTTAAAGTAAATTACAAATGATATTAGCCGGTAATATTTAAGTATAATGAATGGATAAAAACTGAGTTTAAAGTTTAGTACAATAAATATTAATTTATTCTATTTTTAATATAATAACAAATTACAGTTAGTATAAAAGTTTTAAATTTATTAATTTTGTTTAAACTTTATTAACATTTAAAATAATTAAATAGAGGTTTAATTCTTAGTAACTTTCGTATAGAGAAGAATTACGTTAATGTATAGTTAGAACTTTTTATTTTTTTTATTTTATTTTGAAAATTTAAAATTTTTAATAATATTTTAAAATCAATTACATATTAATGTAATTTTTTTATTAATATATGTGATAATATTGACTACTAATATATGTTTGATTATATTAATTATGAAATTCAAATAAAGAATTTAAATTATTATAATAAAGCTGTAATTTTTCTATTGTATTATGAACTAATTGTAATAATGAACTATTTATCTTTCGTTAAATAATAGACTTAAATTATAAGTGGACAGTAGAATTAAAACGTAAAGTTACTTATTCTAAATAGGTTAAAATTATTCTAATTTTCATCGGTTATAATTTTGTTTTCTATGTTTAAATAGATTTTAATTTTCGTTAATTTGATTTTTCTTAACCCGTTTAAATTATTGATAATAATGAACATTGACAGTAATATGTTACTTGGTGTCTTTTTTGATATTTTTTTTGGAAAAAAAGTCCACGTATGTGAGTGAATATTTTATATATAATTTAGTTTATGTATTTATTATTTTTAAATTTAATTTAATCCAAATTTTATTTAAAATTAAAAAATTTTATTCCATTAAATTTAACTTTTATATAAAAATTATAATAATGTTTTTATTAAAATTCACAAATTTATTAAATATTTTTTGTTTAAGATTGTAATTAATTTAAAATTAAAACGAAGATTTTATGATAAGAATTAAAATCATTGATCCAAAATTTAAAAATTAGTCTTTATCTTTAAAATTTTTATTATAATTTTAAACTAATTATAATCCTAAAAAAATATTTAATAAAAATTTAAATTTTATCATGAAAATTAAATTTAGTTTTAATTTAAAAAAAAAATTGTTTGATTTAAAAAATTGAAATTAAATTAAAAAAAATCGAAGCGAGACGTGACCGTAATAAAATTCGTATTAATGTAAAAAGTGAGAAAAAAAAGATTTTAACCTTCTAAATATTAACGTCTGTTCAGTTGAGAAATTAAAAATATAATTAATAATATTAGACCTGAAAATAAACATACCCTCGAAACACAAGAAGCTTCCCGTGGAAGATCCATAAATTGGACAAGGTGAGTGCATGCCCTGCATTCCTGACCCGATGACCTATTTTATTTTGAAGAAGAGTCAACGATGATGATGAGAACAAATCCAACTCCAACTCTCTCACTCTGAGATCAGATCAATCCTCCTATATCTCACACTCCCATATCACTCCATCTGTCATCAATGGAGGAACAGAAGAAGAAACACAGATTGTTGCTGATGCCATCACCCTTACAAGGCCACATAACACCCTTACTCCACCTCGCTCAAATCCTCTTCTCAAACGGCTTCTCCATAACCATTCTTCACACCCTTTTCAACTCTCCCGACCCCACTTCCTACCCTCACTTCTCCTTCCACGCCATCCCCGATCGCTTATCGGAATCAGAAGCCGCCACGCTCGACGCCGTGCACCTCACCGATCTCATCAACATAAGATGCGCACAACCTCTCAAGGAATACTTGGCTTCGCTGCTCTCAAACTCTCCCCAACCTCTTCCCTGCTTCATTTCCGATGCTGCCCTTCATTTCACTCGACCTGTCTGCGATGAGTTCAAGCTCCCACGCCTTGTGCTCAGAACTGGTGGGGCTTCTTCCTTCCATATTTTTGCCTCGTTCCCCCTCCTTAGAGAAAAGGGCTACCTCCCCGTACAAGGTTCCTTGCTTCTTCTTCTCTTTTCATACCCCCTTTTTTTTTTTTCAAACACAATTGGTTTCAAATTTATATCTTTGTTTCTGATAAGAAAATTACTTGTGTTGGTGATTTTGTTGATTGGCTAATGCGAGCTGGGTAGAGAGTTTTTCTATGTTGACTGGACTAGTTTAGGCCTTTGTTCTTCATGCCATTGAGGATTATCTAAGTTATGGATTTTTTTAGGGAAACTAACAGATGATGATAAGTTTTATTTATTTTAAACTTGATTGCAATTTAGTCTCACAATACAGCCATACAGTTAAATCATTCGAGTTTTCACCCATTTACCCATCACGTTCCTTCATTCTGATTTTGTTTAATATTTAACCAGAACAAGCCATATGTCATAGCACTGAGTAAATACAGTAGTGTACCTAATACAAAGCTGAATATTGACTTAACTCCGTGTTAGCAATGCTTGTATGGGTATTACATTGTTTTTATGACAGTAAAGAGCAACAGAAGAGATGCCTTTCTATTTCTTGAGGAAATTAATAGTTTAAATATTGGTTGAAGTCACGAAGGAGGAGCTTTAAATTGGAGAAATTTTGAGAGACTTAATGATGCAACTGGAATTTGAGGAGCAAAAAGTGCACAATCCAATATGCGAAGGGATAAAAGTTCAATTAAATGTTTACTTTATTCAATTTTATAGATATTATGATAAAAAAATGTCACTTTACTTTTATGTTTCATTTTTGTTTTTCAAATGCAAATAGAAGCAACATGTCTTGAGATGAAAGGGCCTAAAATTTTCGTGTTTACTCTTTTCTGAAAATTCAGAATCCAGATTGGAAGAGCCTGTGGTTGATTTCCCACCACTGAAGGTGAAAGATCTTCCCAAGTTTCAGTCGCAGGATCCTGAGGCATTCTACAAACTAGTTTGTCGTTTTGTTGAGGAATGCAAAGCATCTTCGGGAGTTATTTGGAACACATTTGAAGAATTGGAATCCTCTGCATTGACAAAACTGCGCCAGGATTTTCCCATACCAATATACCCTATAGGCCCTTTTCACAAACGCTTACTTACTGGCTCAGCCTCTTCTGCTAGCTTGTTGACCCCAGACAAAAGCTGCATGTCTTGGTTAGACAAACAAGAACATAAGAGTGTTGTTTATGTGAGTTTTGGGAGTATTGCATCAATAAGCGAGGGTGAGTTCTTGGAGATAGCTTGGGGGTTAGCCAACAGCCAGCAACCGTTCTTGTGGGTGATTCGACCTGGGTTAATCCGTGACTCAGAATGGCTTGAAGCATTGCCAAGTGGGTTCCTAGAGAATTTGGGAGGAAGAGGGTACATTGTGAAATGGGCTCCTCAAGAACAAGTTCTGAGCCATCCTGCAGTGGGAGCATTTTGGACTCATAATGGTTGGAACTCAACCTTGGAGAGCATATGTGAAGGGGTTCCCATGATTTGTATGCCATGTTTTGCAGATCAAAAGGTGAATGCCAAATTTGCAAGCAGTGTTTGGAAGGTTGGAGTGCAAATAGAGAATAAGCTAGAGAGAGGAGAGGTAGAAAAGACTATCAAAAAAATAATGGTTGGGGATGGAGCGAAGGAGATTAAAGAGAATGCTTTGAATTTGAAGGAAAAGGCAAGTGCTTGCTTGAGAGAAGGTGGTTCATCTCACTGTTTCCTTGATAGCTTGGTTAGTCACATATTATCAGTGGCATCTTCTGCATCTAGACCTCACTGATTTCTTTACTAATAACAATTAAATCACATTCTTTGCAGAATGTAACCATATATGTAGCAGATAGATAGAAGGAAGAACTAATAGTCAAATTTCAATTCAGTTAATTAATCGCAGCATACTTTAGGAACGAGGTTCCATTTGTCATAAATTTTACTACTACTATTTTAAAATTAAGCTTATTTTACCTGGTTTTAGGATCGTTAAATATTTAATGCCGTGACGACGACGTAAGACAAAAGACAAATATGCATAGATAAACACTTCATTTAAAATTAAAAAGTATGAATGTATTTTATTTATTGTATATTTTGTAAATGGAGTTTCACAGTTTTATACATTTAATAATTCTATTTCAATTTGATATATTTTTTAGTATTTTTAAAATTAAATATATATTTTTTACCTTTTTATTAATTAACGTCCGTCAAATATTTTATGAAGGGGTGAGCAGATGATATAATTGTGTGAGAAAGATGGTGAGTTTCTTACACTTGTCTTCTTTATAAAGTAAAAGTTCACATATATTTATATCTTTATTTTGATTGGATATAATTTTTTTTTGTCTTGTCTGTCTTATTGGGTGGAATTGTCAGAAGTATTGATTAGATATTTTATTATAAATAAATAAGTAAAAGAAAATGATAATATCAATTATTTAATGCATGTTTCATAAACAATTTAAACTGGTAGAAGTTAGATTTATATTTTTTTGAAATACAATACATTTGAATAAAACAACTAAAAAGAAAATAAATATATGTAATTGAAGTTGTGATAAAAAAAAATAATCTGAAGGATCTCATTGAAGTGGATATATGATAATTTGAATACTGAGAGAGTGGGTAAAAATTTTAGAAAAAAAAACCAAAAAAAGTAATAAAAATAAGCTTTTAAAATTGTTTAACGAATTATAATTTAATCAAGAATTCGAAATAAGAGAGAAATAGTAAATATAAAATTCTCGGCTTCATTCTGTATTTAAAAAGATTGAATATTTACCATCTTAAATGAACCTATTTGCATGAGTTGCATTTCCCAGGAAGAAAGGCAAATTGCCCTCTTGCAAGAAAGTAAAGCTGAATTTTTGGAGATAACTTGGGACTAACCAATACTGGGTGGTCCAATCGTTGCCTCGTTTGTTCAAAGGAAATGAATTCATTTTTGTTTGTTTTTTTTACCTTCGAAACATCAACACACAAGGCATTATTTTTGCGAAGACGTGTGCATTTAGATGCAGGAACAAAAAGTATCGTTCTCGTCTGGAAACATCTGAAAATATTAATATAAAACATCGGTAAAAAGAGAAAGCATCAAAGCGAAAAGATCCAGAGGTTCAAAAAATCAACAAACAACATACGCATGCTTGTGTCAGAAATAAATCTAAATGATATCTAAGGACTATAAAACTAGCTCTATTCACCAGAAGTAAAGAAAATAGACTGAAAGGAATCCTAGGTATCCTATCAATACAATCAACTAAAATAATATAACATATAGTCTCCATAAGTCTTATTTATTCCTCTTCTTTCGTTCTGCAGAAAAAACTAAATAATCATAAGCTCAATTCCTCTCATCAATCAATATCATATAAAGTTACCAATGTATCATATTGTGGCCCAGTGCCATGAAAAAAAACTCTTTAGATAGATATAATTGTGTATAAAAACACTAAGTAGACAGAAAATTTAACACAATCACAGAGATGTCTTATCTACACCCAATTGGAAACCGATATCAGAAATTTATTTTATGAATTCTTTAGAATACTGTCTGTAAGTTATTCACATTGCAGATATTTCCTTTGGATGGAAAAAAAAGAAAAGAAAAGAAAAGGTAAAAGTAGAAGTTTGTATTGAGTATTGAAAATTGTTTCCGTTCTATTCTTGGCAGTTTGTAGTGAGAATAGACGGAAGGATTAAACTAAAATCACAGATTCAATGCTCAACTACAAACTCGAACATGTACCCACTATTTACAAAAAAAATATGTAAGGAAAGCAAAGATTTACAAATCTTCATCGCTCTCGCTGGTACAGGAATCATCCAGGTTCACAGCTGCTACTTTTGAAGCACTGATCCTAAAAGAAGCCGAACGAATCTTGTAGGGTAACTTGGCATTATTGCTTGCAACCACCCCACCACCACACTCCGCTTCCTCTTCCTTCTCTTCCTCTCTCTTCAAATCACTAGGAGGCAAAAAGCAATCTATGGACAACCCTTTGATGTTAAAGTCCACTTCCTCAACTTGCCAAACCTCTTCCATTCGTGTCCTCGAATGTGTCTCGGGGCCCCCACCGAACCTCAACAAGGACACCCAGGTCTTGCCACCGTGTGCTATTTGAATGCCATCCACGCTTCTGTAGTCTTCTAACAGAGACTCCATGTTGGTTTCCCAGTATATGCTCTCGTGTTCGTGAGACTTGAGTTTCAGCAAGTGAGAGTCTTCTAGTTGAACTAATAAACCTGTTCTTTGGCTGAAATAGCCCCACACCGTGTGCCGAACTATCTCTACGTTGCTGTTGCTCCTTGCTCTCAGTGTCGACGTCTCGGTTTCCAGTTTCAATATGAAACAATCTTCGTTGTTCACTGTCTTCTCTCCAATGCAGATAGAGTTGCTGAACAAATTGGCCGTCGACCTTGGATCAAGACCCTGTTCAGATCAAGTATATTAGAACCTCCTCATTTCTCCCTATGATTCATAATCAAAATGTGAATTTGCTGCAATGCACTTTTTCTATATCTAATAAGAGAATCCAAGCATGCGCACCATTTTAGTTTTATACAACAAGGCTGTTCTAGTAGCTGTCCTTATCAGTGTGTACATTTGTCTTTAGTATATAATAGCACTGATATTTCCTGATTTTCTTACATTACACTCAAAACAACTTTAAAATCACATATCTCAACTTTTATGCTTTTCTCTTTACAATATTCTATTATTTGTGAATTTCACGTAAATCCTGTCATGTAATTTATGCAGAGTCAACTTAAAAATTCAGTGAATGATAAAAAATATACGGGAAAATTATACTGTTAAAAACAACCAACTTTTCAATCGGTGGTCACATTATTTTATCTTAGTAAAGTATTAGTAAATAACAAATACATCTGGTTCAAGACTGAAAGGGTTCCCGGCAGAAGAATAAAACAGCTTCGGAACGGATGAGGACAGGTTGTCACACACACACACACACGGAGGAAAAGCTTGGATATTGTTGACTTGTCCTGGTCGCAACTACTAACTTGGAGAAAATCTGTATTTGACTTTTAAAGGGAGGATTTTCCCGTGTTCCCTTTCTAGAGTGTTGACTTTTTTTTCATTTAAATTTAAAGTATAGAGCTTCTGGTTCTGGGAGGGGATACGGAAAAGCATAAGGAAAGAAAATCAGCTTTGGCATTCCGTTAGAAAGTGGGAAGCACTTTGTTACGTGGACTTCTTTTCTTCCTTGCTGGCATGTTTTCATTTCGGATGCTGACAACAACCAACTCCACTTTTCTTCAAATGTTAAAGGGGCCAAAACTATTTGAGGAGTTTGAAAAATAGTACTTGAAAACCGGGAAAAGAGCTCATGAGAAACAAACCAAAACACGGAAAGAAAAAAAGTAGCACTTAAGCATGATTTATTTAGACTTGAAGGATCCTTTTGGGTATTGAAATTATAGGAACCTAGAGAGGCAATTTTGTCATGTCCATCAAAATCAGTGAAGAATAACTCCTGTAGTAGAATGATTCAATTTTTTACTCTACCCCGTACAGTAATCATAATTAAGCATGCTCTATGGTGTCCAGTACAAAGAATCATAATTAAGCATGCTCCTTTTGAAAAAAAATGTTTTATGGTTACCTGTAAGAAACGTCTAAGAGGTCTTGGTGGGCCACGAGAAGCATGAGAATGGTGCCAAGGGGTTTGCCTCCATGCCACTTTACCATCACTCCCTGCACTGATCTTGTACCCAGAAACAACAAGCTCTAAGCACCACAACTCTGGCCTCTTCTGCCAAACCACGAACCCCCCCATCTCTCCCTTCATCTGCAGATTCTTCACTTTCACCACCTTCTTACTGTTCACACTACCTTCTCCACCACAAAACTCTGTTGTTGCCATCTTCACCTGCCCCATCGCATACATGCTGTCCACACAATTCAAACAACGTTCTCCCCCCACCGCCGCCACATACTGCTTCACTATGTATTTAGCCATCGAAACCTCCTGCACAACACATAAACCCATTCATCATTGCCTTGCCAAAAATTTACAATTTCTCTGCAATCAGAATCACAACTACAATTCCATTTCAGTAATTCTTGAATTCTTATCTGCTGACAAAAAGTGAAGGAAAAGTTACTGACAATGTGTTGGTCTTTAATGCTGCGAGTGATGGGTTGGTTGTCAGAGGCGGTAGGTGAAGGGATTAATGGCGCTCCAACGACACCTAACAAAAGCTGAATCTCTGTGTTTTTCCCTCCAAAAACTGCTGCCATGGATGTCGAATTTGATCTGGACTCAGCGTGAGGCTTCATCCAGTTCTTCATGTTGTGCCAAGCTTTGGTGGTTCCACTCTTGTGGGTGAGAATCTCCTCCGGAATAGGGACCTCAAGGACGGTTTCGAGCCCATCCTCGCGATCAAGATTGGGACAAAGCTTCTTCATATCAGAGAGCTAACTGAACGTGTTTGTGTGCTTGTACTTGTGATTCCAAAACCAAAAGCGAGTGAGGTAGATTATCGATAGATAGATAGTTTAGAGATAACTGAGGTAGCGAAGGTTAACGAGAGAGGGAAGTTGAATAGAAAGATTGAAGAAGAATGATAGGAAGTTGTAGTATGAGTAGTATTGAGTATGAGACTTTGGAAAAGATTGCCAACCAAACCTTGGAGGGTCCCCCTAGTTTGCAACGTGGTCCGCTGTGTCTGTGTCGTGTCTGCACGCCTCTATAATTCACACTTTCATACAAACTTAAATAGGAGATTCATTAATTAAGCTTATTATTAACTTCTAATATAAAATTATTGCTGATGCTGACATCTATGTATGGTTTCATTAATCTCACGTTAGTCCTTTTTTTTTTTTTTTTTTTTTTTTTTTTCTCTCAAGGGAGCATGTTAAGTTAGGTTGTCGATTTTGAACTGTTACAAGGTTATGTTACATTTTAGATGTACTGTCACTGTCTTTGTACCGGTCTTCATTTTTTCTTTCACATGGTAGAAAGGTGGAGAAAAAAAGTGAAACTCCACAGATCCATAGTTTGGTACGTTGGTAGAGTTTCACATCAATGTTTTAACTTACCGTTCGACTCAATTTCTGTCTCCAGTAACGACGAGTCAAATTCGTTATCAATTTGTTGAGTAACGAAATAGGATCAAATATATCTGATGGCTTCCCAGTAGAATATGATACATCGTAACTTGAGAGTAACGAGGACTTCATAAAGTTTGAGTGATTGTTGCGACTCTTCTTAATCACTCAATCCGAGGGCCTCCATTTCAATTTTCAACCTCTCATTCCAAATAATTTATGAATATCGAATCATATGAGAATTTGAGAGGTGCCAGAACCATAAATGAAAATAAATTCTATTTTCTTTTCCTAGTCTTGCTAATTATTGCACTTATATATTATGATTCAAAGCTTAATAGTATCATACCATGTCTTCTTCACAAAACTATTCAACACAACTATACACAAATTGATATTCTCTATTATTTTTCTGTATTAATTGAGTGAGAGTAAATATACACCAAATTTGTTAATCAATCAATAGTTAGATACTTTCTCTTTCGACAATATGTGTACAAATAATTTGTTTTTGAAGGCTCATGACTAGTGAAGATGACAGAAGAAATCCATTAATTAGCCTTGATGAAATCAAAGGAATATTTGGATGAATTCCCTTGACTGGGATAAACATTTGTTTTTCGACACTCAACCAATTTTTACATACAATTGTTAAAAACAAACATTTTCTTTTGTTGTAATGTTATCGAGTTTGATTAACATGTAAACAAGCTGATCCAAAGCAAAGCACAGGGAACCAAATGTTGCTACCTGACATAAAATAGTACATAATATATATTTTGTAAACATGCATCCCCCCGAAGTCGATATTAAGTAAGATGATGGTTATCCACGTACGTAGACCAATGAAATGTTTATACAGACCCTAGAAGCACACAGTGTATGTAGGTAAAATGGCAGAAAGAAGATTGAAAATTGTAATTGAAGTGATCGAGGAGAAGAGAGGATAATAAGAAGAAATGAATGTGAGTATTATTATTGGAGTGGAGTGAAATGGGTAGGGGGCAGAGGCATGTGAGGTGTAGCTTGTTGATATTTGAGATGATTGAACCTGAAAATGAATAAAGTGGTCCATTGGAGAAGCAACACATCGGGTTTAGCCGACGAGGATGTATTAACCGACAAAAGAAGTTGTTGTCGTTTCCAATCATGCCATGCACGTTCTCTTCATAATCTTTATTGTCTGTTGGAGCTGGCGACGACGTAACAATCTTCCCGTCACAACAACTGCTATTCTATTGTTTTTTATTTTATTTTTTATTTACTTCTTAAACTACTAAATTACATTCTTTTCTTAAGCTTCTCATCTCCCCTCTCAAATCTCCCTAGATTGCGCAACACACGAACCAAATATTATATAATTGTATATTCCTATCAATCATAACTATTATTTTTTTCAGTGCCATTGATTTTAAGGTGTAAATGGGAAGTTGCATTTTAGAATTAGTAATTAACTAAATATAGCTTCAATTGCGTAAAATACGAATATCGAACTTAATTACTTTAATTAATTTAATGCTTGACAAAACCTTTGTAGTAAACTAGAGAAAACAAAAATAGAGTTACACAAGTTGTAAGATTCATAAACAATATTACAATTATCTAATTAAAGTAAAATCCGCAGAGTAATGAAATAGAAAAAAGATATGATATCTAGAAACATGCATTCACCACATATTTATATATTTATGTATTCCTTATGTTATATGGGAATTATTTACCAATTTTATCAATGATACGTTAAATTTAAATATTTATATGTAATTTTGTAATTTATCAACATATTTTTGTAATTTTTCACAATTCTTTTTAATACTAACAAAAATATAAATAAATTAAGAGGCAAATAGTGCCTAAACTATTAAGAAAATCAACCACGGTATATAGATGTCAAAATCTTTAATAATATGTTTGTTTTGACGAAAGAAAGTGAGCAAGAGCGAATTTGAGTTTAAAGCTCCAAATCAGCCACCACTCACTCAAAAAACATTTATGTAAATCGTTTTTGAAAACTTTCTTCGCATGAATGCGAATTATTTTTATATAATTAGGTTTTATTATATTTTTATAATAATATTAGTAATTAAATAATAATAATAAATTAAATATAATAATGAAATTAATAATTAGTTATAACAACAATTTATATTTTAATTAAAATATTTTTAAATTTATCAAATTTATCATATTATACACAAATTTTCACAAATCGCAATATTTTTTTCTTATTCAAACAACATCACATTCATCCAACCAAAGCTAACAGGTTCGATTTTGATGATGTGTAAACGAAATAAATTGTTGAGAAAGTCATAAATATATCATTTCAAAAGTTTTTGCGGGATACCTTAAATTAATGTTATGAAAACATAATTCATGTTCACCTCATTCGATTTTTATAAACACCATTACTTGACTAGACAATAAATAAAAAAGAGCAGAAGTCATAAATATAATTATTTAACATTGTATATAACCGCTTAATTAAAAATATGGCTAGACCATAGTAGATAATTTCAAGTATATTACAGTTTTTGCCTTCTTCATTAAATTGAACTTCATTTTATGAAAAATTAAGGATATTGTACCTCATAATACTACCGATTAATAAAAATGGTCTGATTTAGTTTCTCCAAATTATTTTCATGCAATCAAACATAAATGTTGTCGACACATAGATCATGATTACTCCTTAAATTATACTTGATCCTAGCAAGAAAAAAAAAACGCTAAGGAAGGTATAAATTATGATTGGAAGAAAGCATTATTATCCATACACATCAAACATTGCACTCAAAGTAATTTAGAATATCTTAATTAAGACAGCCTCAACAGGAGGAAAAAAAATGCATTTCATAATGTTAAGCAACCGACCATACATAATTAAAAAAATTATATTTACTTAGTTTAATATAGATATAAGTTTATATATAATAACAAAACAGACAGAGAAGGCGCCTACAATCTTGGTGTACGCAAGAATAAAATGAATTGAATCTCACTTTGTTATGAACATATCAACAAAATGCTTCGTACAAATATATTATAATCTCGTTGTCTTATATTTAGTATGGTGACAAAAATCAGACTCCAAAAGTGCAAACCATGTATATATGACATTACTCAAGTATATATAAATTAATTCAGCTCAGAATAATTCAATAAAAATAATTAAAGCATTTTAAGAGCATTATCAAAATTAGTTTTTTATGTAAACATTTAATGCTGCAATTGTTAACACAATTACCAGTAAGAAAATTGATGCCGATCGATAAGCAGCATCAATGTGGGAATCTTATTATAGTTAACAAAAACTTAATGAATTTGTCGAGTTGAGATTCAAACTAATTCCCGCAGATAACGTGAGCAACCGTGCACTATCTAATTTAAATTCATGCAATTAATAATTAATCATATGATTCTTTTTCGGTGCTATTAATCATAAGATTCTAATTGTTCACTTAAGACATATACCATTTTTGTCGTATTATACACTCTTTAGTATTTAAATTAATTTTACTGATTACATTTTCTCTTCGACCCATATAATAAAATTAGTTTGGGATGGAACATGTTAGAATACAATGTTCACACTTAAAGTTTATCCATCTTTGTTATTTATTTGTTTCCCTGAAGTTAATTAAAGTTTAGGTTTATGTGTTGACGTACGCAGCATGGTGACCGACCAATCACATGGGAATTTTCCACATGATGTCTTTTCTTCTTTGTTTGCCCCTGTGCCTTGAAATGAGGCTTATATTTGTTTGTGTTCTCTATTTTCTGGTACACAACTTCCACAAATGTACGCCATTCACATTTCAATCAACTTTCAACCCATCACGTCTGTTTGGATGAGAATGAATAACAGCACATAAATTATGAAAAAAATATGAACACTTTTTTTAATGCGACAACTATGATTGTCATTACTAAAATTAAGAAGAGATAATGTACAAAAGAGCATGAAGACAAAACCCTGTTCTGTTCAACTTGAAGAAATGTTTGATTTAATTATCAACACTTGATCTTAAAGTTTATCCTCCCCAAGTGTATATATTCTATTAATATTTCATATTTCGTTAAACCTTTCTTATAGATAGTATTCAGTAAAATTTTAAAATTTTCAGAAAAAATTCATAAAAAATACATTTCCAATAATGTTTTGTGAAAAATATGTTCTTACAAGGCTGAAATACACTTGTATCATGTTTATAAGGCTGAAACCCACTAAAGAATTATCTATCAATTAATATTTTTTTAAAATATAACAGAAAAAAATCTTTTCTTGTAAATTATTTTAACAAATTTGTAAAAAGTTCCTATGAAATATAAGAATTTTAGATGATGTCGTTTGAACTGACAACATTGTTTTGATATTATACAACACAAAATATGTTAGAAAAATTCTCACAAAATTAAAAAAATCTATTAATGTAAATATCCTTAATTAATACAATAAAATAATTTAATCAATTAAATTATTTTTTATTTTAAATTTTAATAAACTAAGTACTAGAACAAGATATGTTAAGTTTAACTTGGTTTGTCACCGTATAAAGGAGATGTTGATGAACAGATACTAATATTATAGTAACACTACTAAATATTCTCATCATGGGAATTATTGCCTTTGAGATATACATCAAATATGATAAACTCTAATACAACATTTTATATGGAGTCCATTTTTTGTAAATCAAATACAATCAGAAGGTGTACTTTAATTATGATTATAAGTTAGGCACATAACATAATTATGTTGTAATTGTGGATTGACCTATATCTCTTAACGATATACTCCTCTTTTTATATTATCTTTTAAAATATCTATGTCAATGGTGATGTACATATTTTTAATTTATATTTGTTTAATTCTGATAAAAGAAATTGTTATCAAATAAAATAATTATTAAAATATTATATTCTTTTGTAAAAGTGATTAATATTGATATAAAAATTATTAATATTTTTTATTTTTAATTAATAAATATTATTCAATATTAAACATTATTTGAATACTTAAAATTGATTCATCTATACTTTTAGCAAAGTTTAATATTAAATTTTTGTGTTTTAAACAAAAATGTTACCCGAAATAAAAAAATTCAATTTCTTTATCAAACAATAAAATAAAAATAAAAAAGATTTAAATTACTTTCTGGAAGAAAAAACATCTTAAACAGAATTTAGCTACAGAATAATTTTTTTAAATTATTTAAATCTCTCTTCCAAACGCACTCTCACCGTCAAACGACATAATTTTATTTCATCACATCATACACAAACAGTATCAGTTTTAGTAATACACTTTTTCTTTTCTTCATAATTTGACTGATGGGGAAATATGTAAACAATAACCAAAGTAAGAGATCAAGATACATTTCAACTTTACTGAGGTTAGAATGTATGATCTAAAAAATAACACCATATGATGTATTTCTCATCCTTTCTTCTTTGGAATTTTTATTTGGATCACAGTTTTATCTTCTTTATTCAAGCTTTCGTTTCGGCCTTCTCTGGGCCAAATCTCACTTTTTGGGCTTTCACTTCCTGTACCGCGTATATTACTTCACACACCCCCTCAAATTGATCATTTTGTCCTTTGTGAATATGATTTCCGGAACAATATTTTGAATTCTGGAATGTGTTTTCCAGAATTTCTGGAATAAGATTTTCGGAATAAAATTTTCAGAAATTTATTTTACGAAACAATGTTTTAAAAACATATCAAATGTATTTTGGAATTGATTTTCCAGAATGAGTTTTCCGAAATAAATTTTCCAAAACACATATAATACCTTCCGAAATTAATTTTCCAAAACAGATATATAAGATAAGTTTTGGATGTTTCAAATTAAACTTTCAGGAACATATAAAATATGTTCCCAATAGAGCTTTTCAAAACTGTTATTTTTCACATTTTCTCTCTTTTTATTCCTATGCGGTGTTTTCCCTTTTTTTCTTGTTCGTCTGCAACTATGGTGACGATGGAAGTGGTAACGACAGCGATCGTGGTGATTACGGTGGTGATGAAGGGTGTTTAAGTCTTTTTTCTTAATTATGGTGGTGCAGGAAGCAATAGCCCATTTTGTTGTTGATTTGGAGTTCGTTCGTGGACTCCAACCAAATGTTTAACCATCGACCACAAGAACAACAAAAAACAGTGGAATGCAATGCGGGTGGGCCAAATCTCCCCTGGCCCACATCTAGTTCCAGCGAACGCTCTCACTCACACTAAGTGCCGAGCGTGATGTTGATTGGAACAGTGATACAATACAACTGCTTATATATGTTATATCTTGATCTTCTCATAGGGTGTCAATAGTTTTTAAATTTCTTCAGCCGCGCCAGTAACTTATTTTTCACAATATATAGATTTACACATTTAAAATAAAGATCAGTTATAATTGTATGTTTTTACTTTATAAATTTTTTAAATGGCCGATTTTAATCACATAGTTAATTTATTCTAATGTGATGACATGATAATTCCGTAAAATTAATCGACGTTAACTATTTATTTCTTACAAATTCGATCATTTAAAATAAAGAATTAAATAATTCATCATTAAATAAACCATAAAATATTTTAGAGAACAAAAATAAAGAAAATAAATCACTTTTCAAATTGAAGTAAATAAATTAATTAGATCGCAATTATCAAATTTTTCGAAAATATAATTAACTTAACTTTTTTTATTAACAATTATGGAAATTATGTATTTGTTCCAAATAGAGATTCCACAACAGAATATGAATAATAAACTATCATTGAAGCTTTAAATGACTGTATTTTTTAGAAGTATCAAATCAACTTTACTTTAAAGGATTTTTTTTTTTTGAGAATTTAATTTATTAATATAAAAGATAATCATATTTTTTCATTCAATAAATTTAAACTCCAATCTTCCTGAAAACAATAGAATTAAAATTTTCAATGGTAGGAAGCTAAGGTAGGCAGAAGATATATTTTTTCATAGTGTGTTTCCTTTTTCTGTACACTCTTGGTGGTGAAATGGTCCCCCCTGTATCCCACATTGGCATGTACCCATATAGCCCCAGCCTCTCACAACAATCTCATTAATTTACTTTTCATTCCTTCTGCATAAACATTATCTTTCGTTGGTTCAAATATTGTCGTTGTTTTGATCTAAAAGTAGACAAAAAAAGTTATCTAGTATGATTAGGGTTAATGAAGGAGTGAGTAAGATGACATGCCGTAACAAACAAATGGACTTAAATTTGTTGTGCAAAACAATATCTCATTGACTGTGACTAGGACACTGCACAAATACAGGCTCAGAGAAACACTTTCTAGTGACCACTGTCCGAGGATCGCACCAATACTTTATTAACACAACACAACCCAATTCCAAATTCTAGATATCATTTCTGCTATTTAAATTTAGTTGAAAAACCAGCTTCTGCTACATCACCAGGAGCTGATAGGTACGTACCATAAAACTTTTTTCATACCCCAATCCTGATTGAACCCTCAAAGTGGAACATATACAAGAAAAGATTGAAATGTGAATGGAAGTTGACACTGAGCAGAAATTGTACGTTAGTGGGAGATGTACAAAAGGAGAAAAAGAAAAGAAAAAAATGAGGGTTGGCCATGAAATATGGGTGCAGTGCATGTTTGAAAGCAATGTGTAGCAGTGATTAGTGAGTATTGAGAAAGGATGGGTGGAAGTAACATTTGTGTCCTTCAAATAACAGACACATATGCATAATGTATTCTCCCTCAGAGGTCACAGAGCTGAACTAAAAATCTTCCACTTTCAAATCACACGAGACACCATCGTCCTGAATTTGTGTGTATATACTGAGATCGCATATAAAGCATTATAAAATGTTAAGTTAGTGGTGAGGTCTATGAGGCATCATGATTCGTTTTTGACCCAATTGGATGTGGGCATTGGTGAGTAGTGATGTTTTGCACATTAGTGTGGACAAGATCTAGCACCATCTATCATAATTTGGAGCCATCAACTGATTAATAGAAGCGTAAGAGTAAGATCACTTGTGACCATTATGTGAAGTCTTGCTCATCGACCAACTTTTGGAGACTACTGTTTTCTTCTCCTATGCTAACACTATGCTTCACCTTCTCTTCTAATAACCACACATTTCTAATGGCCTTTCATGCAAACTCATCTCACATGCAATGAACATATATACCTTTAGTAGATTCGCTTTGAAATAAGAAATACAATTTCGTAGAAGAAAAACAATGTTATTCGAAATCAAGTAAATAACATTTGAAAGGAAATATTCACTTGATGCTGAAGTGTGCAATTCTAAGTAGCCATGTGGAGAACACATGGTTGCCAAAATAGTAAATAATGTGTTCCTCACATGTTTTCTAATGGAATGAGTGGATGGCTAATAGTAGAAACTAGCTTGAATTTATTTTTCAATTTTAAGAATATATTTATGATTTTCTAGTTTCAATTAGTATCAATTTCAAGATGAAAAAGTAATGGTTTACTTAATTTTTATATTCTACATATTAAACTATGTGTGATAGAAATCTCAAGGTTTTGTTTTTCTATTTGCTCCAAATTAAAGGTTTAATTATATTTTTTAATCTTTGATAAATTTGAAAACTTTCAGTTAACTTTCTAATAAATTTTATGGTTTATAAAATTACAAAATTACAAAATTAAAAACTATAAAATTATATTATTTTATAAAATATAATTTTATATTTTATATTTCATAATTTTATAATTTTATAAATTTATAATTTATAATTTATGTTTTTTAATATTATAATTTTTATTTTATATTTTATAAATTTATTATTTTTATTAGTTTTAAAAATAATTTTAGATAAATACAAAAATAAATTTTTGGGAGAGATATTAGTAATGATGGTAGTTTACAATAATATATTATGTGACCGTAATTAAGTATGATAATAATATAAGATAACGTCATATAAATGACAAATAAATTTAATAACAAAATTTAATTAAAAAGTCTTAAAAATTTTGAAAACTCAATAAATCATAAAAATCCAATAAGAATTTAACAAAAAAAATTCCAAATTAGATTAATTTTATTCCAAACAAGTAATATTACATAAAAAAAAGTCATTCTTTTAATGGTTGTAATTGAGATCGCACGTCCAATGAAATTAGATTAATTTTTTTATATATAAAACGATAGTAGTTTTAGTTTTGATTAGTTGTACACATATCCGATCAATTTATTTTATTTTCTTCTCTTGTTGTTTACTGGAACCAATTACAAAATTTAAAGCTACATTACATTACAAAATCAAAGAAATATTACAATTATTTTCTTCTCTGTTTATATTAGTAATACTAATTGCAGTTATTTTCATTCTCAGAAACAGTTTTCTGGGACTACAAAGATGGAATGATTTTTCATAAGAGTGAGATATTGAAATGAAATACTTTATTATTGCATTTAATTAAGGAATTTACGATTCAAAACACTAGAAGAAAATAAACAAAACCCTGCCAACAGGAGAAAATTATATGACCATTTAATCAGTTTAATTAGATCAAATCCAGTTTATTACCTTCTAAATTTTGTATTAATGAAAAATTGAACTTGGAACTCACAGACAAGCAATTCTCTAAAAACAACTTTAAAAATACTCCTTCAATGTCCTCTTAATTACTCTTCTATTTACTCATTCAATTATTTGTTAAGCAGAAAAAGTAAAATTTGTTGTGGCGAGATTCAACTCGTCGTTTAATAATAAACAATGGTGAGAATATAATTAAGATATATATAGCAAATATAATATTATGAACTAATTGGGAATTTCCAATAATGGATAGGTGGCCCACAAGGGGGTGAAATTAATTTCCGTGTGTTTGAATTGATAGGGAATGGGCTCTACATTCCACAAAATATCTTAATTTTCTGAATATCATTTTCCATCATTCCCAAATCTACGTTCACAACAATAATAAATAATTTATGAAAATAAATTGAAAGAAAAAAAAAAATGGTAATGGAAACAGTACTCCTTGTTATTACAAGCACCACTTTCTCCTCTCACCAAAAAGTCTCTCCCTCAAACTCAAACCTACCCACTTTCTCTCACATAACAGCACCAAGAGAGAGGACTATATAGTGTTAAACCCTCAACACACCCAACAATTCAGAAGAAGAAGAAGGGTTTGGTTATTCCACTGCAACTGGAGGAGGCATCCAAAGGGATCGCATTGATCCAAAATCCAACCTTTCATATTCTCTCTTTCCCACTCACAATATTTGGGATCATGCTATCCTTTTGGATTTCTCCTTCAGTGGCTTCTATAACCCCATGCTTTTTCCTGCACCACAACTTATCATCCATTCTCTGCCTCAAACACAATCGCACAATTCATTTCATTTCTGTAAGTATGTTTTCTTTTCCTTTCCAAACCCTCTTGTCTCTAACACTTTCCTTCTCAATTTCCATGCTTATGCTCTTTTTCAATTCTTGAAATATATATTTTTTTATCAGAACCCAATCATATACTGTTTGTAAAAACCAGGTCTTTGATTGCCTTAATTGTTTCACGTTTCTAAGCTTTCTTGAATCTGTATTCCTTTTCTGAAAAGAGCCACCGGATCGATCCGACCCTCCAGGTAATTAGTTTTGCAAGTTTTTTCTGTCATCTTCCTTTTTTTTTTTTTCATACAGTAGTTGCTTTATGTTTTCGCGATGTATTGTTTTCCATGAATGTTAGTTATGTGTCAGTTTATGTGTGAAAGTGTCATATACACATACTAAGTACATGAATATATCTCAGAGTGAGGTCACTCTCTGAAGCCAGACATATATTATACGCTTAAAAGTTAAAATTACAACCTAACTTAGCTTTTATAGGTGAAGTACACATGGGGAGACCCTTTTGCAGTTTTTGTGTTAAGATTAAGAACCATTGGGATGTTTCTTTTCTATGATGCACCACTCTTCATAGTTTCTTGCCTCATCTTAATCAATCAGCATCCTTTAAGGGCTTATGTTATTGTTAGAATAAGAGAAAGAAAAATCTAATTTATGTTATCTGCAAGTGCTACAGATGCGCATATTCTGGCTTTAAGAAGTAGAGGGTGGCACTGTTAGAAAAATAGAAATCATGATTAAGTACAATAAGAAAGTGGGAGCAAGCTATTTAGCAATCAGTACTACGAATAAAACAGTACCAAATGATTGATGGGAAGGAAATGATTCTATGTATTTTGGCTTGGTAAAAATCATATCTACCCCATTTTGGAAGCTTTTGATGATTACATGTATCCAACAGATTGATTTTACCTTTTGATAAAGTGGCTTTTTTTGGTTTCCAACGAAATCAAATCTTTTCTGTATATATTACACCTAACTTGATGAGGTTTTCTGGTCACAGTTAGTTGTGTTTGTGTTGAGATGAAAATGTTGGAATAGTTTCCATGGCCACGCAGTAGCATAGTGGTGGCCCTCACCTGCGTCAATTATACTCCAAAAACTCTTGCTTTTATGGACTTTAAATTAGAATCCAAGGCATTAGAAGTCAATTACACTTGTAACTTTGGGCCTCACAACTCGTGTTCAAAGTTCAAACCGTCACTGATACATGTGCTGAGACAAGTTAAGAATTAAAAGTGAAGAAAAAGTCTTGCAAACGTTGTTTATTTTTTAAATAAAAGGATCATTTTTTTTTCCTTTTTCCTATTCTTGGCACATGTACCCAACATTCTAGCATAAACCCACCTATTCTTCATTATCCCTTTAATCACATGCCTCCATATTCTTCTCTCCTCTTCCACTTTTTTTTTGTATACTTTTTCCATTTCTGTCAACAAAATTAGTCGTTGAATCTCTATCAGTTTCCCTGAAATGGCAAAAGCTTTTCAGAATAATAATATAGTAATGTAGGTAAAGGCTTGAATGAAGGGTTTCGCCACTTGTTTCATGAACCATTATCCCATTTAGTTTATTTTAATATTCCAATCCTATTTACTCAATTTGCGTATCACCTAAAATGTGCTCAGTTGCTGATTTGAACTATTTGAAAGACTAAAAAGAGGCTCAAGTGGGGCCTTCTTGAACTTGGATCTATGCAGCTATACTTGGGAGTTAAAAAATGTAATATTGTATAATATAATATTCTTGGTTGAGCATAATGATAAAAAGATCATTATCATTATGATTTAAAAAGCAATAATTATAATTATTTATTCAATATAAACCAAAGTTGAATAGAGCCTCTAATGTGGTTCAAACTGTTTCCTCTCTTTCTTAATTAATCGTGGCATATGGCTGTTTATGGCCTTCAACCAACTGATATCAGTTCGAAAAATGGAACTATTCAAGGAAGCAAATTATTCAGTATTTGTCTTTTACAATTATTGTAAGACCTTAATTTAGTTTCTACAAAGCATGGTCAACAATTAGTATGTAATAAAATAAATTGACAACGGGATCATTTGCTGATGCTTTTTTTTTTTCCTTCAAATGTATAGCTATATTCGTAATTTCATTTGTTATAGGCACATTCACGATTCCATGTTAAATTATCAAATATTTGTATTTAATTCTTGAATTTCTTTTGAAGATAAAAACACTTCTATGATAAAACATGCAGAAAGTGTGTTCTGTAAGACCCCTATAAACTAACTTGTGACTTATTTTACATAAGAATTTGGTGAGTATATGTTTAATGAATACATGAAAGTAACATATTTTCTAATTCTGTAGTTTACAAACTACAAGCTATTTCACCTAGTTTGTAGTTGATGGTTTATTTATTTATTTTTTTTCATTATTATCTTTCATGTTTTCATACATTTCAATGGAGATAATTAATTATTCCATTGTTTTTAGTATTTATTGATTTATTGATTTTTTATTTTTATGAAGTTCAAATTACAAAAGTTAACATTATGAATTGAAGTAACAAAATTTCATTACATGCGGATATGTAAAAATTATACAAATAACAATTGTAAAAAACATTATACGTAAAATTAATTTAAATTGAGAAATAAATAGTTTTAAAAATTAAATAAAATTAAAGTTGATTGATACTCATTATATAAACTCGTCTAAATGAAACAACTTCAAATATAAAAAACATATACAAATTTTAAAAATTAAATAAAAGTACTAAGAAAATCTAAAATTGTAACTATATAATAATATATTTTGCTTAAAAATATAATTATATATATATATATATATATATATATATATATATATATAAATGAAACTCATGCAGATATATATTTGTCATCTAATTTATCTGAAACTTCTATTTTAAAAAGAGGGATCAAACCTTCCCCTCCCTTCCTTTTCTTCTAACCATTTAATACCTTAGTAAGTTTGATCTTGAACTTCAATATCATCTGTAATATGGATATCCATACCCATTATACTCTAATTTAAATTAAAAAAAAATGATTAAAATATTAACATATTAATTTTGAATGAGTTGTTTTTTTATCATTTAGTTTTAAAAAAATGATTTCTTTGTAAATTATTATTCAACATTATTGTATTTTATTTGAATTTATGATTAAAATATGTTGTTAAATATTTATTTTTATTTTTTAGTAAATACCCACGGGTATCCACATAACATATATCTGACGGATATAAGTACAAGACAAATGTTTATCCAACGGATATAGTACAGAGGAGCTACTACCCTTACCATACGCGTTCCGTTGACATTCATATATGTGATACATAAATAAGATCAAGTCATTTATAACCTAAATAAATTTGAGATTAAATTTTGGTATGATATGCAAATGTACCTTATTAAGCATAAATTTTAAAACATTAGCACAAAGAGGAAATTAAAATTTGCAATACATACACACAGATATATAAGTTATAACAAAATATATTGAAAAACTAATATTAATAAAATATAAAAAAAAAAAAAAATATAAAAAATTATATATATATATATATATATATATATATATATTTATTGTAAAACTCACACCATAAAAAATACTAAAACAAGCGAAAGCTACATGAAAAAAATAATATTGTTCTGAATATTACTATTTACCCACCTATTGTAATTGATCTACAATAATCAGTTATAACATGCTAACCGGTTTATGATAAAATTTATTTTAACTAATGCTGGTGTGTGTAAATTATATATTTGGTCCTCATTTTCCTTCAATTTTGTTAATTCAGTTCTAATAATTTTTTGTTTCAATAAGGTCTTAATTATCGTTAATTTTGTTCAATTTGATAATTTTTTACTAACTCCATTTAAATATTTAATGATTAGTGGTAATGAATAGTAACTGTCACACGATCCTTCGTGGTTTTTTTTTGTAATTTTTTATTTTTTTTAATTTATGAAGAAATGTCCACATTTCAATCCAATTACTGTCACGTGTTATATTTGTTATTTTTGTTCAATTTAATCTAATTTTTTTTGTAATGAACAATGACTGCCACATGTCATTTCGTGGTTCTTTTTTGTAATTTTTTTATTTGTTTTAATTTATGAAGAAATGTCCATGTTTCAATCCAACGACTGTCACATGTCATATTTGTTATTTTTGTTCAATTTAATCCAAAATTTTTTAAAATGGAACCATTTTTTCTCTTTATAAATTGATACTAAATTTAATTTTTGTATAGATGTTATAAATAATGTTTTTATTAAAATTCACATTTTTATTAATTTATTTTTAGGGTTACAATTAGTTTAAAATTAGAACGAAAACTTTAAAAATGAGAAATAATATTATTGATCTAAAATTTTAAACTAATTGTAGCCCTAAATGAAAAATATTTAATTAAAATTTGAATATTAATAAAAGCATGATTATAACTTATATAAAAATTAAATTTGGTAAAGAATAAAAAATTTTATTTTTTTAAAAAAAATGAACTAAATTAATAAAAATTACGTTTCACCAAACATAGGCAAATTATACCTATTATGAAAAGAAATCTAAATAAATACATAAATAAATACATGAAGTAAACATTAAACTACTTATATTATTATATTATTCTCTATGAATCAAAGCTAACTTAGCTAATTTATCAACATAATGATTTCCTTCACAAAACACTTTAGTAACTTTAAACTGCATATCTTACAAAAATACAAGCACCGACGTCGTCTCCATGTAAGATTCCAAGAACTAGGGTTTTGGATGGATTCTCTATTGGATTTCTTTGTGGTATTTCTCTACTATGTCTCAATAATATACTGATTACCACAAATTTTGAGGTTTTAAAATATATTAAAAAGATATTTAAAATGTCAACACGCTGTATTTTTAATATTCAACAGAGAACAACACAAAAAAAAAAATAGTAGAGAATCTGGATTCAAGAACTAGTAGTTGATTCAAAAAAACATAGCAAACTAAAGAATAATCACTTCTCAACCAAAGCTTTTGAAAATCCTTCCTCCAAGCATGCTCAAAATCGTAAATGACTCTTATAAAATCAGCATAAATATACCCCTAAAGAAGCGGAAAAACTATTCATATGTTCACCTTGACTTCCTCTAAAAATATCAACTCATGTCATGAAGTCAAACCAAGACAACTCCTAAAAAAACTTCTAAATTTACCTTATGCCAATTGACAAATTAGGGATAATATTACTCATATGTTTTTAGATTAATTCACAACTATTGGCACTAACTCCTTAAATTTGATTTTTTTTTTTACTTTAAAAGATTTTGTGTTTTTTCTTTAAAGATGGATGAGAGCACTTATATATATATATATATATATATATATATATATATATATATATATATATAAAGTTTAGTTTCATATGCAATATAATATATGTTATGGTTTTTAATCTTTATACTAAAGAAGGATGTTGTTATAAATTATGTTTTTATGCATCTCACCTTTGTGAACATCTGGATTCTTGAACGTGAACGACCATGGAAGGTACAGTAATTATAAACCAATATGAAATTTAGCAGTTACAGCTCCTAACGCTGATCCAATTTGAAATCACGGTCACACAAAAACGTGGTCTCCAAAGTGTGGCAGTTTTACGAAGATCGTGGGAGTGGCTTACGGAAGATTTTGAAACTTTTCCGTCGTTAAAGCACGTTGAATTGTCAGGTGTCCATAGTCTCACGTTCCATATCAGATGCAAAGGATCCGTTGACATTTCCAAACGTTGTCTTCAATGCAAGAGCTTCTACTAGTCCGAGTTGTTCCAGAATCCGACAAAGATGTCTGAATGATGAAGGAGGAATATGCGGAGTTTAATCGACAATCGAGCTAGAAGATTAGGCGCAGTTTGACCTATGCAGAGTTGCATTGTGTCAACGGACAATCTGACGCGTTCAGAGTTCATTGGACAAGGCTTTCTCGATTACACATTGTGGGGTGAGTGTTGACCGTCACAAAGAGCCACTTTTTTACGACGGACGGAGTCCCGGTGACGGTGACGGAGATTGGAGTTTTGAGTGTCTGATGAAACTCTGAAAATGCTAATCTTTTTGTTGTTTCTTATTAAAACATAGAGTGTAATTTATTTTGGACGGTCAGGATTTCTTGAAATATAGAGAATATCGATCATTGTTTGATAGTTGAAACAAAACAAAACACTCTAAAATAGTACAAAAATTTAAACACATCCTATTTTTATATACTTGTAAAACGTTGGAAATTACACTTTAGAGGAGAAATTTTGTCACCCTAATGTGGCCACCTAACTTCACCTGAATTAATCGAGCTTGAATTAACATGAGTAGTGTTGGACGAAAAATCAATTAAAAGTGAAAGGTGGGAACAAGAGCGGTTCTAGAAGGTACGTAGAACACGTGTGTGGGCTTTCCTTAAATTATAGAGGTGTATTTAGTTCATAGTTGTAATGAAATGACATTGAATTGAAATTGTACGCAAGGATGGGTCCAGGTTGAGGTGAAGATTTTTGGGCATAAAGAGTGTAAAGATTGTCTTCAAATATGAAATGTGTATAGTTCAAATGTCTCCCTCTCGGACTACACAAACTTTATATATAGAAGACATAAGCTGCCAAAAGAGAAATAGACCATGTTTCTTTCATGAAATTAGGGGGAAAAATAATAGAGTATGTTTAATAAACTATTTCCTAGAGATTTTTGTTGTACACCATCCTTCCTACAATAATTGTCGGTTTGAAGTTCTAGTCATCATACCTTGGCAAAAAATTACACTAATCTAAAAACCTCTTTGCTTTGGTCCTTTGGAGGAAAGATTGACTATGTGTAGGACACACATTTGGCCCCATAATCCCTTGACCTGTCTCCAAATTCAAACTCTCATTTCCTCAATTTCTTCTCATTCTTTAGTATTATTGTTCTTTGTAAGAAGTTGGTGCCACAAATTGAGGATCTAAGGATTTGATTTCTTTTCCTTGTGGGTGGGATCAGTTGATTGAGATGTGTGAATTCATAATGTTATAAGATATGTATTAATTACTTAACTATAATTCTTCATCTCCTTTATTTTTCACCCTCATAGGTAAATTTTAAAAGTAAATGTAAGTCTAGGTAGCATAAGACAACAACAACACTGTTGGTTTTGTTTTGTTGACAAGAAATAACATTCACCCGGTCGACCATAATAATGCATGGATAACAACAAAAGTTGTTTTGCCATTATCGCACAGTAACATATGAATTGCCTGTTACTGTTCTAAATGTATGGAGCACTCTTAACCTTAAATCATGCATGGATCAATTCTCACGTTAAAATTGAATGAGAAAACTTTTTTTTATTATAATATTGGATTTGGTTGGAAACACACTCTACTTCACTTTACTTCAAATACTCTTTAGAACTCATTTCAGAAGTAGGTGTGCTTGATGCAAACCATCCCTTACCCTTGTTGATCTTTCGGTTAAGCTTCATGCAAATGAAGGAAATATTATCATTAATGAAGCGCAGAGTTTTAACACCGATTATTTTTGTAATTTTATTTTGATTTTCGAAGCAAAACATATTAAGGCAACATAAAATAAGGTGGTCTTTTAACTTGGATTCTAAATCGAAGTATAAACTTTGATATTAAGGTTTAGTTGTCTCTAAAATCGAAATTCAAAATAATAAAAAATTAATAAAAATAAAGAAACTTTGGTTATGTAAAACAACCGAAATTGTGGTATTAAAAAAGATTAATACTAAAACCAAAAGCAAGTAACATAGATAAAAGTTGAAAACTGGTATTACCTAAGTTCTTGTATAGTCAAGAAACTTATTGAATTATGATGACAACTTCAAAAATAATTTTTTATTTTTATCTTTTTTATATTATTTGATATAAAACTTTGGTGAACACTCATTACAAAACCACCACAACACTACATTGTTCTTTTTTTTTTAAGCATTACATAGTTGTTGTTAAATGAATTGGTAATTATCTTTTGTTAAATTTCAGAAATTGTTTACCCATACAAAGCATTGATATAATTTTTAATCTTAAATTTAAAATAATAAATTTATAAGTCTTTATGTACTCAACTTTTTATATGTAACTAATTTAGAATTTAGACTCATTTAAATTTCTAACGATATGATCGTATACGTGAGATTTCTTTACTTTTTCATATAACTTATGTATCTTTCATCGGTGAAATCCAAATACAATTATTTTAATGAGGATAACCTAAGATGATTAGTAAAATAGATCATCCAATTTCCGGAATGGGATATACAAGTTGTAGAATTTAGCTAAAGTAACAGTGAAACATATACAATGGTACATCAATTTAATTTTGGTTACATAACGGGGTACCAAAATCAAGGTCAACTTCAACATATTGTTATTAGCCAAATTCAGCAACGTAATATTTTAGGTATGAAGTTATTGAATTTGTTCTGCCAAATGGAGCATGAGAAATGGAGAAATTAAGATTGTGTTTCCTTTTAAAAATTTGTGGATTTGTTTTTTCAGTATGGTGGCCCCTCCTGTGAATAAAATTAACTACATAGGCATAAGTTTAACTCTCACGGAAGCTTCTTTCTCCTATGTCTATGCATAACAGCTAAGGGTAATTATGAATCCTATTTTCAAATCCATTTTGAGGTGGAAAGGTCTTCAATAAAATTAAATTCAAGATTGCAAATCCATTTTGATGAAGTACTGCACCCAGCTCTAGCCACGATGCGCAGTCCGTATAATTGTGAGTTGGAGATTTTGTAACTTTGTATGACTAAACCAAAATCCCTCATTTTAGGGAGTTTCAACACCCCAGTTGCACAAAGCTTTAGGCAATAAACAACAATAATAATGCATTTATTAGAAGGCAAAGCAGAAATTTAGATGGAATACCCTGTAATGCAATGGTGAATTTGAGTAAAAGCAGTGTCTTCCCTGTGCATTCACGAATCTGAAAGTAATGAAAGTCCATAGACGAGTTGTGGAGTGTGGAGAGGCCCACATAGGTGCAGCAACTAATGCGCCCTAGTGTGGGGGCAGAACAAAACAATGAATGCGGCTACGGATTCACTGTTTAGTGTGCAAAATAATGAATGCTCTAGTATGTGGAAATTAATCTTCGGTGGAGTTCGATCTTCATTTCAACTCCATCTGTTTCCATCTTTGGCTCACAACAATTTTCTTGACTTTCGTTTTATAATAACTTATTGTTCCACATCTTTTAAAAAAAATTGATTTTATAATATTTAAACAAGGTATAAACTTAATCTTACAAATTGATTATATGAGAGTGAATTAGATTTAAATTTTATTTACACGAACTCAGTCTTACCTTATAATCTGATTTTGCGGAACATTCCGATGTAAAGATGAACACTCATCTCATTTTATACTTTTTAATAATTTTCTAATTAAATACGAAAATTATGTTTAATAAAAACTATATAAAAAAAATTTGTACTGTTTCTCTCAAACAAATGTGCACCTGCCTTGTCATTTCATCTATTCAGCTTTATTTTTCTGAGTGGCGAATCTTGGGCTTAGACTTTAACAAACCCAGGTTCCGGCGCTGCAATGGGCCCAACCCCAAATATAGTCCAACTATGATGAGCCTACATTCATTATTTCTAACTTGTCGTCACCCTAGACCAAAACATAAAAAAAACCCGTCTAGGTAAAGAAATATAATTGCAATTTCTGTAAACTTTCATCGTAAATTGAATTGAATAAAAACAATGACAAATACTAATCCATATGATTTCTAATAATAAAGAAAATTTTCCTCATGCAAATCACATCCCTTTTTAGACTAATATTAAAAAAAATCAGAAAGTAGTAAATCATTAATTTCTGAAGGAGTTGCACGGATAGAAACACAAACACACGACAGTAGATGAAAATGTTCATGTTATACAGCAATTTAAAGATAGAAAAGGGTATTCTTTAAGACAAAAATATGTATGGTTTTTAATTTGTGAGATAGTATATATCAAGAATAGAAGAAATCATAAAATGAAACTAAGAAAAAAAGGGTGGATTGAGCGGTGGAGACGTGGGCAGCAAAAGAAGCAGCAGTTTTGAGCTGTTGAAACCAAAAACAGAAACATGCGTCGAAGAATAAAAGATTGAAGAGAGAGAGGGAGACACAGAGAGAATCATTATCCCACCGAAAAAACGTAGCGGCATGGTTGCATTCTCCCTCTTCATCCTCTGTTCCTTAATCATCCTCGTCCAGCCGTCTTTTTCCTCCACGCAGCCCCCCAATCTCGACCCTGACAGCATCAACCTCTTCGGCGACGCCCACGTTGTCACCAACAACGACGCCGCCCCCCACGTGCGCCTCACCAACCCCTCCCTCTCTTCCTCCGGTCTCCTCCGCCGCCCCGAGCCCCTCGTCTTCGCCGACGCCAATACCACCCTCTCCACCGAATTCTCCTTCTCCATCTCCGGCAATGGCGACGGCGTCCTGTTCCTCCTCACCGCCGCTTCCGGCAACGGTTCGGATACCGTCGCCGTCGAGTTCGACACGTCCAAGGATGAAAATGTAGGAGACCCCAACTCGAACCACGTTGGCATCGACGTCGGAACACACGTGTCCCTGGCTGTCGCGAATGCTTCCGACGTGGGTCTGGTTCTGAATAATGGGGAAAAGTTGAATGCTTGGGTTGATTATGAAGGTGGTTCTAAGGTGATGGAGGTTAGGTTAAGCAAATGGGGTGAACAAAAGCCTTCCGATCCCATTGTTTCTCATAAGATTGACTTTTCTAAAATGTGGGGTGGGAATTCTGTGTTCGCAGGTATAACTTCTTCCAATGGTGGCCACTCGCTGCAGGTTGTGAGTATCTATTCGTGGAAGCTTAGATTGAAGAAAGATCCAAATGGGTTGCATTCTCATCCTGTGGATCCGAATGGTTTATCGGAGGATGAGCATAGGAGAGTTTGTCCTCTGACGGTTCTTGCTGGGGTGATTTTTGGAACTGGGTGTCTTGCGTTGATGACGTTTGTGGTGCTGTTTATGTGGGTGATTTTCTTCCAAAAGAGTGCGGAGGAGTCTCTTGCGAGAATCCCTGATCACTCTTCGGATATCAGGTATGAAAGAATTGATGTGGCTGTCGACAAGAATGCGCAGGATGATGAGAGTTAGAGACTAGGTGAAGACTATCATGTTTGTAACTTTTGTCGTCACTGTGTTGTGTATTTATGTCCCCTGAAGGACTATTGTAGGAGAGGTGTTGATACTGTAAATATGTCTGTAATATGTAAAGTATGACGGCTCCCTGCTTGGGAAGCACTTTGATTTTAACTCTGTGACATGATTGTTGGCAGATTGTTTGCAGCTTATTGCAGCTGCACTTGTGATGTACCCTATATCGATACTATATGTTTACTTCTTCATTCTGTGTTTTTTTTTTTTGAGCTAAATTTCATTAAGATTTAACAGATACGTTTGAGATTTTATAGCAACAGAAACTAGAGGATGTCGTGTTTCCTAACTAAATTCAAGGGGTTGTGATATCCTCCAAAAGGGATTGAAAAAAGGATGCACTAGCGTTGTATTTCCTGGTTCGATGAGGAAAGAAAGGAATTAACTTAATGCAACACAGATTGAAAAATTCCTGTTTGTTTTCAGCGTCTGCTTTTTTTGGGTGCTTTGATGCAGTCAAGTGGTGACATGATGGATAACACCAATATGCGTTGGAACTATTCATATTTATCTATGTTTTCTTCTTTCCTTCAAGCTTTGTCCTTATCGAACAATCTTCTATTGTTTTCCACGCAATTAGAATCATAGACTTTGAGGTACAACCAATGATGCTTTCTAAATCAGTTTTTGTGCCTTACGGTAATTGTACCCTTCAAGATAGATATAGAAGGAGATTTCACGACTTCTGACTGGAAAATTATCCAAACACTCCTTAACTTATAATATTCATTCTGGTAGAAGCACGACTTCTTCATCCCAAAAGTGAAAGCAAAGTAAATCATGCGATATTCTACCTCTGTCATTGCATGTTGTAACTTCTTTCTTAGAAATGAACGATGCTTACAAACATTCTCTTTTAAACTCCAAACAAATATTAAAATATTACATTCTCTAGTTTATATTCTCCGGAAGAAACTTTCATCTGTAAAACAAACTCACTTTAATAAGATTATCTTTTAGCGAGGTTTTTCATATATATTTTTCCAAAAATATTTGTCAAAAACTTCGTCTAAATAGGTACCAAGACGTTTACTATTATGTGTCATATATGACATTAACATTTTGAACCATCAACAACTTATAACCCATAGAGGATCCAGATAACATGTCACACGATGGACACTGCGTATGGATTTGATCATTTCAGATGTATAATCATGGTGGTTGAAACCCTAAATAGAAGACACTTAGGTCACTATATCCTCTTCTTTACTATGTATACACCTTAAACGCATAACTTATTTATTAAAAGAATACACTCTTTCACACAAAAGGTCTTTTTCCCGCAACAGTTGCATTGTCCACCTCAGCTTTAGTACCACTCAAGAGTTATATATGGTTTCTATTCAAATCACGTTTCAGTATACATAATTTTGTTCAAGGGAACACACATTTTATAAGCGGTAGAGTTTTCCCTAAAAATATCTATTATAATATTGAATATAGTATTAAGTAGGATTAGATATTATACTTTGCTTTAGTTGCGCCGATAAGAGTGCTAACAAATGTAATTTGTTAAAATTACATATACCAAGAAACTACTTATTTAGACTTTATCCACAATTGTACTAATTTAGTAAAAAAAAATTGTATTGTCTTCATTATAATCAAGTGATAATTAATTATTTTTACGTTATCACAAAGTTGATGGTCGATGATGATTATAATTATAAGATTTTAGAAATTTTTTTAATACAAGTCAATTACAGAATGAGGTAGCTAGTATATGGTCGAGTCAAGATTCTCTATAGATTTTTTGGATGTTATCCTCGGTTGATTATTGAAAATATATTATATTAATACTTTAAATATCTTTCTAATATATTTTAAAATGTCAACATTAATAATAATCAATGTATTATAAGGCACAGTAAAAAAATAACACACAAAAAAATTCAATAAAAAATTTAAATTCGACCCGGTCAGACTTTTACATATTAAAAAAGACAAGTCAAAAGAGCACAAATAAATTTAATAAATATGTGAAAATATAAAATAAGTGTACTACTTAAAAAAAAAAAAGTGATATAGAGAAAAAGAAAGCAAAGATGCAGCGTGAAGGAGACATCAACGTAGATGTTCGATAGGAAAAGGTAACAGCACTACTCCAGTAACCTTTTTAATAGTATTTGTTTCCAAAGTTAACATTATTAATTAGATTATCTTACTAATTCTACAGATAGTTTTATCGGTCTCCCTTAATCCCAAAATTAACTGTGATAAGCATTCAAAGTTAACCGCTTTCACCTATAATTTCACAAGGAACAAAAATAATAAAGAAATAATGCAGTGAACATTTGAAAGGAATAATTCTAACCTAGCTAGTTTAAATGGACTCGTTATTAAATAGTTCCAACATGCTAAAAGCTCAAGCATTATTATATATTATTATTATTATTGTGGTCAAAAAAGGGTAAGAGACCTTTTGAATGAATTCGAAATGATATCACTCTCTTTAAAAATCTTGTTAGAATCTTTCCCACTTTAAATTTGCTCGGTAGTGAATTATGTGTCATTTTTTGTATTAAGAAAATTCAAAAGAAAAAAAATGCCAAGTTTTAGTTAACTTTCTTTTGAGCAGTCACCAAAATTAAAGCAATCCAATATATAGAGTTTGTCTTTGGATGATATCCAATAGTAGGAAAGAAAGATGGGCAACCTTTGGTTTGGAATCATATGGGAAAAATATCCAGCAATGGTGGTGGGCCATCATCAAACCAAATACATCATTCATAATTGTTCAATCAATCACTAATCGTGAATTTCAGGAGGACTTTAAAGGTTTCAGAGCTTAAATCAAATTTAAGAAAGCGAGGTTTTTTTTATTTAAAATTTATTTTTTAAATTTTTTTATACAAAACTATTTATTAAATTATTATAATTAATTTTATTTAATAAATAATAAAGTTAATCTATTTAATTTTAAATAATTTTTTTTTTATTTTTAATTTTGAGAAATGTTTTTAGCTTTAGAAAATAATTTATTGTTTTGATATAATTAAGAATAATTTGTTTATCATTCTTTAAATTAGTAATTTTCGTAAATATATTTAATTCTGAAAATAAATCTCTTTTATCATTATCAAACAAATTATTTTATGTTGGATTAGATAAAAAAACTCTCGAAATTCATAAATCAAAAAATATCGAAAAACAAAACCGAAAAAAATAATATATTTATAATTTTAATAAAAATATAGAATAAAAATAACATTAGTACAAATAGAAATTAACACAAATAGAAAGAGAAAAATAAATATGAGGATAAAAAAATTGATATAAGAAACAACATGAAATTTAAAGAATGAAACGTGTAAAAGATCTCAAAAAATAACTCTACCTTAAGAACAAATGAAAACAATAAGTATAATAAAAGTGACAAAAAGATTAAAGAAGAAAACAAGGAAAGATAATAAAAATCATAGAGAGATAAAAAGAAAAATAAAATTAAAATTGATTATAAGATAATATAGATAACTAATATAAATATTTAATACATTTTTTTCATACATATATATATATATTTAAAGAGAAAGTTAAAAAAACTTACTTTTTATGTACATTTTCTTTGATAAGTGTACTTTCTACACATTTTTTCTTTATTTATGTTTTCGTCATTGGAAAACAATTGTTGCTTAATATAAATTCATTTCAAATATAAACAAAATTATAATCTGATTGAAGTAAACTTTATTTTTAATATATTAATTAGTATACTGAAAATTGTATCCCAAAATAATAATAGCAAACGATAGTGAATCAAAAAGTTGGGAGAGAGAGGGAAAAACAATCAATGGGAGTGGTTAGAGTCATTCCATTCACCATGCCTTTTGGCAAATCTTTTTTCTGTCGTACTAATAGTTTGTGCTATTAAGATTCGCTAACTTTTTTGAGCCAACACAACCAATAAGGTTAAATTTGTAGGTTGTTCTCTTCTGAAGAATGCTGTGAAAAATGTGCTCCTTGAAAAAAAAAACTATATGAAGATAGAACTTTCTTCTATAATAAAATAACATATACTATTGTTGCTCAAGTGACAAAACAATGTTGACTCCGAATGATTATGCTCACTGTAGAGATAGTTATTTTGTAAATATTTTAACTCTTACATTAAGCATAAGTCTGAGTAGGGTAGTGCATAGATAACAGACTTGAGAAGGGTATTTACTGTATAGTATTCACATGAAAATCAAAATAATAGGATTTTATCACCCTTTTGGTTGTTTTGTTTGTATTTAAGCTGAGAAGGGTTGCTTATATGTGTGCCACCAAGTAATTCTATGATATGTGATTTAAGACCACTGGTTTTGAGAATCTGATCTTTGAAGTTGACAAAATTCGGCATATACATTCATTACTTTCGAGAACATATAGAACTTTATATGTCAAACTTCACATTTACTCACTAGTCTTGGATTTAGGAAATATGTTTAGAAGTTAATGTCAGTTTAGTTACTTTTGTTGTTATTTTGTAATATAAATATGCAATTATATTTCACATGCAATCCATAAAGTAAACTCGTGTAATAAAGTTCAAAGGTTTTCAATTTGTATAATAAAGTTCAGAGATTCAAGTACAAGCATAACTTTTTTCTGATAAACTTTGTCCATAAAAGTTATATTATAATTTCAAACGTAAAAATGTTGTAGAAAAATCACTTATTAATAATTTAAAGAGACATTGGTACACTTTTTTGTTATCTAGAATGTCTTTCGATGACTATTATATTAGAACCATGTTGAAAAAGATGTGATAACTTGTTTTCCATTTAGTTCAAATTTAACATTAGAGTTACATATTAACCACTATTATATGTGAGAAACAAACAAGATTGAAAACAATATCACCCTTATAGTCAGAAAATGGCAACTGTTACAGTAAAATTGTCTTTCCTTTCTATTTAGCCTAAGATTTAGACAATTGATTTTCAAGTTTGGTTCTAACATAATTCTTGCCTTTAAAATTTAAAACCACCAACACTTTTGCAGGCACTGATTGAACAGAAGGTAGTTTCTGACACGAAAGGTTTGTGGGCAACACACTTGCATTTTCCACCCCACGTTTGGTAGCAACATCAAAAAGAGTTTTGCTTTAGGTTAGCACCAATAATCTTGAAAAGCATCTATAGAAAGTTATTCAACGAGAAAAAGAAAAGAAAAGTAAAGATGCACCACTAAGCAGACACCTCCTCAATCATTGTTAGCAAAAGATTATCAACACCACCACCACTTCCTTCCTTCAACCCTTTTACAAATCTACTTTTCCCCAATAATACCATGTTAATTAGGTTATCTTAATTACCCAAAATACACCAAATCAATTCTCTCTCATTCCATATTAATTTGCATTCAAAATCAACCACTTCCACTTATATAATTTCAAAAAGAAAAAAAATAGGAAAAGAATGCTATAAAAAGTTGAAGGAATATTAATCTTTCTTAAATTGACCCATCAAAAAATTTTAGATACAAAAACTAAAAAACATATAAATTACCACGAACTTGTGGTTTTAAAAGTGACTGCAATCACATTCCTCGTTCGTATGGACAAAATCTATCTACAAAATAATTCTTCAATATTTAAGTTATAATTACACCAAAAAAAATATATTTTAAAATATTATTTATTCATAATATTAAATGAGTCTTATTGACTCATATTATTTAATATATTTATTAAGTCAAATACGTATAATATATTTATTAAGTCAAATATGTCCATTTACGGTAAGTATTTATATATTGTAAATTAATCTTTATCATAATATGTTACTTCCAAAATGGTCTACAATTTCTTTAGTGCATTTTTTGATTTTTTTATTTAAAATAGAGAAATTGACATTGCCAAAGTAAAAGCATAAATTCTATTAATTATTAATGTGGTCGAAATGGTAACTAAGCATTGGAAACAATTCAAAACGATATCACTTTCTATAAAAATCTTGTCAGAATCTTTCCACCTTTATTTTTGTTGTGTAGTGAATATTGTGTCATTTTCATGTAAAAAACATAAGAAAAAAAAGGCGAAGTGTGAAAAACAAGTAGTCTTTAGTTCCAAGTGTAATTTAAGCAATAAAAATTTGGTATTTATATATAAATATGGGATTACCCTTCGACCATACCCAATAGGAGGAATTGGGGGCAACCTTTCATTTGAAATGAATTGGGATAGCACCCACCATCACATGCAACACTGTCTTTCTTTCATTCTGGCATGAACTCGCACCACCTTCATTCATAATTCATCAACCAACCATTCACTGGATTCTCGTTCGTTAACTTCAGTCAACAGGTACGCAACGAAAGTGACAATTTTTGAATGAGTTAACTCTGTCTCAGATGTTTAATTATACTATCTTTCTTTTTCTTCGTGTTTGACTTAATACTACATCTTATTGATCTTTATTTGCCTAAGAATGTGCGACCCTGTTTATGTCTCCATGAACCTAAGAAGAAAAGAAAGCGTTTTCTTTTGTTTTTTATGATCAATATTGTTATGGTTAGAAGTGGACTTTAAACCTAACTCAATCTCACAAAATCGACAAAATTGATCCATTTATATATTGTGAATTGATTTTTATCTTTAATCGATGTGAAATTTATGATAGTTATCATTTTTCTTCATCTTCGAAATCTGTTCCTTTGATAAGGAAGGAAGAAATTAGATATGGAGCCAGAAAATGCATTTTTCGTAGCTATAAAAATCTGTTGGCACAATAGGGTAATGTTTAGTTTGATTTAGAAAACAGAGAGTTTCCTCTGAAGAGATGTTAAGGTTTTTCTTTTCAAGTGTTATCATATTTGTTTCTTTTACAATAGCGGTAAAAGTCATATATTTGTGCTATAAATGGGTATTTGTTGAGAAAGAAACACCAAGCCCACATGACTTATATGAACTTTTGGTTCTTTCATCTTATTGGACCAGTTTTTATATCTAAAATATTTATTTTTCTCTCTCTATTTTTTTTAGTTATGTAATTTTATTTATTTAATTATTTTTTTAATAAAAAATGTTTATTTGGTGTCAACGAGTAGGCAACCTAACTTTATGATTAATGGATCGGTGAGTTGAACTTTCACGACTAATATAGATATTCAAATTATTACTATTATTTTATGAGTATAATTTTGATTATTTATTGTTGTGAATATTTTTATATTATTTACTGACTAATGAAAAATTAGCTTCGTATAACTCTAAAAAATAATTGTAGTTTAATAATTTAACTGATAATTTATGATGAGGTGATGACGTTATAAAAAAAATTCAGAATGTTAATACATTTTAGACGAAAAATGATGTATATTTAAAAAAAGTCAATTAAAACAAATATTTATAAAATGACACGTTGAATGGACCATCACATATAATAAATGACATTCTTATCTAGATATTGAATTCCAGTGGTGTATGTATATTTACATCTATTTCAGTTGTGTAATAAATATTAAAGATGAGATTTGGACTATAGAGAAAAGAAGAAAAAAGACACTTGCTTTTATTATTATCAGTAAAATATTTAGTAGGAATAAAATTAAAACAACAAATATAAATAATTCTTGATTTCTTCGCCCCAGCTTTCTTCCCAACGTTTGTGTAGTGACTTCTCCTTCTTCCATGTTCAAAGTGTTTGTGTTTGTGTTTGATTCTCACGCCTTCATTTCCGCTTTCTTTTATTATTCTATTTAATGCATATCTCCTTTGGGTCAGCTTTGTTTTCGTTTGAAGGCACCAATAAAATAAATTGTTTTTTTTTTTTTCTTTGGCTCTATCTATTGTTGCTATAACACTTTTGATTGGGATTTTCCTAATAGCAATATTGTCCCTTTAAAGAAAAATTAAGTTAAATCATTAATTATAAAGAAAATAAAATAAAACGCGTAGTATTCTTGCCTTTTCCAAGCAGAAGAATATTATTTTCAAGCTTAATTGTTGAAAAAAGGACAGTAATAATTTACATTTAATTATAGTTTTAATTTATAATCATAAATAACATTGAAAATAGTTCATCTAATACCTTGGATGTTTTCTATATTTCTCATTACAGTCAAAAGTAATATATTTTACATAATAGGAGCATTTTGATAGGTATAACATATAGTTCAAAAAAAAAATTAACATTAACTAAACACGTGTTTTAATCATTCCTTAAAATATAAATTTTCATGAAACTTTACTTATTAATCAGATATATTTGTTTTTAAATGTTTAACTACTATGGCTTCTTTTCAGAAGGAATTACTACAGCATTTAAATTTCAAAACCAATTTAACAATCATTAAAAAATAAAAAACTTAATATGACAATACTATAAACGCAGACAGAATTTATAAAGTTCAAATTTAACATAGAAACTTACTTTTAGTTTTACTTAATTTAAAATTAATGAAAATTCACAATCCTAACAGAATAAATTTTAAAATACAGTCCTTCACATTAAAAACACTATGTCTCTCACACAATTAGAATTTTTGCATCACATTGAAGCTTATGCAAATATTAGAAGGAAAAATAGAGTCAAGTGATAGGTCTCACAAGATGGACGCACTGAATAAATGTGGAGAACCGATTTATCTTTACGCGTTCTGTCTGTTCGTATTAAAGCACACAGACAAAACACTGCATGAAAAATGAAAAATTAAATTACTAAAAATAAATGATATTCATTTGATAAGCGAATAATTTGTTTTTAATTTGTTTTTAAAACACGTTTAACACTTTCCTTTAATTTAATCTAGAGTATTAAAAGCTGGATCCCAAGGTCACATCTTTCCGAAGTTGAAATCCCTTTGAATAAGGAATTGTAAGTATCAGTAACATAGTATTTACCTCATTAATTTTTGTCTATAAAAGGAAGTGTGATGACCAGTTATTGTTGGTCTTGGTTGAATATATCAGAGAAGGGTGTTGGTTCATCTTCTCAGGCTGGCGGTAAGGCCTTGTTTGGAAGGAGCAGCATCTTACCCTCACGCTGCTCTCCACGACGAAACAACAAACACTGTCACCACCTCAAACAATGGGAAGAGGAGACATTGAACTCGAACCAAACAAGGTCTATGACCACCATGGTGCACCAGACGTTGAAGTTCCAAGTACCGCTCATCAAATTAGCAGCGGTTTGTAATCAATCTCATTGCTTTTCACTTTTCCATCCATTCATTGCATTTCCAACATTTCTCTCTACAGAAACACTCCAAGGTTTTGAGTTTGAATCAAAATGATGTAGCAAGAACATATTTAACACGTGCTCTATTTCCAACAACGAAGTTGTGAAGGCAGATTAGGAATTCTTCAAAACTATACCCTTTTGTTTTCACCAATTCATTTCGCTTATGTTTCGACTTGGGTTTTACATTACATCTATGATTTTTAAGTCTGGATTTTGACTTTGCTCAATTGCCCAATACTCTAATCTTCTATTTGTCTTTTCTTTTGAATGGCATAGGAAGAAAACAATAGGAATTACTTCTGCCATTAACTGTTTGATTTGATTCTTCCCCTTTAATATATATTTATTCAATTTCTGTTCCGTTTATGTGTGCAGATTCATGGTTTCAAGTGGGTTTTATCCTCACGACTGGAATCAACAGTGCCTATGTGCTTGGATATTCAGGGACTGTTATGGTTCCATTGGGATGGATTGGAGGTGTGGTTGGTCTAGTTCTTGCTACCATAATATCACTCTATGCAAATGCTTTAATTGCTCAACTCCATGAACATGGAGGACAAAGGCATATTAGGTATAGAGATCTTGCTGGATTTGTGTATGGTAAGACACATTACCTACTTTTTCATCACTTCACTTTGCTTTCCGTGTTATTTCCTGAGGCTTATGTTCATTTCATTATTGCAGGTAAGAAGGCCTATTCTCTCACATGGGCTCTGCAGTATGTCAATCTTTTTATGATAAATACTGGCTACATCATTTTGGCCGGTTCAGCCTTGAAAGTAAGAGAGATTGTTTGAGCAAAGTATATATTTTCTTGCCATTTAATTAGATTTGGATTCTTCTCCTTAATAACTTATTCCACAACTGATAAGTCTCTTGCAGTCATTTATAGATTGCATTGAACTTATTTCATTTTTTTTTTTCTTTTTTGCTTTGTTGAAACTGATATCTATTGAAGTTTTTTTTATCCTGAACCAAATTTCGTTTTATTGTGGTACAGGCTACTTATGTTCTATTCAGGGATGATGGTCTATTGAAACTTCCTTATTGTATTGCCATAGCTGGACTCGTGTGTGCAATGTTTGCCATCTGCATTCCTCATCTTTCAGCTCTCGGAATTTGGCTTGGATTTTCAACTATCTTCAGTCTAGTATACATTATCATAGCATTTTTGTTGTCGCTTAAGGATGGTAATATCTCGTGTCTCAAATGTTTTATCCCCGCAAGTTAATCTCACGATCACTTGTCAACTGGCTTCTTACTACTTTTTTTTTTAATGTAAAAAGCAACACACAATGGAATCATGTTTGAGACAAAAATTATAACTATTAGTCTCTGACAGTGACATCTCAAATATAAAACTCATGACTAGTGAAACAAACAATATAAAACTCATGACTAGTGTTTTATGCTTACTTTGTCGTGTCCAATATACTGTGAAAGACTTGTCCTGTAAGACTATGCACTAACCAGTAGAACGTTACCAGGATTACACTCACCGCCTCGTGATTACAACCTTCTAGGAGATGGTTTCAGCAAAGTATTCACCATAATTGGGGCATCTGCAAACCTTGTGTTTGCATTTAATACAGGCATGCTTCCTGAGATACAGGTTAGATAAAAGCTTGTGAATTTTCATATTATGTTCCAGAAATTGAGTTTTATTTGGTTATAAAATAACTCGCAGGCAACAATTAGGCAGCCAGTTGTGAAGAACATGATGAGGGCACTGTACTTTCAGTTTACTGTTGGAGTTTTACCGTTGTACCTAGTTACGTTTACAGGATATTGGGCTTATGGATCCAAGACATCGGTGTATTTGCTTAACAGTGTAAATGGTCCAGTTTGGGTGAAGGCTTTTGCCAATATTACAGCCTTTCTTCAATCGGTCATCGCATTGCATGTACATACATCTAAATTAGACTTTTTCATTACTATTGAATGTTTTACATCAATTTTTTCCTTGGCTTGACTTGATAATAATTCTTGTTCTGCTTCTATTAGATCTTTGCAAGTCCAATGTATGAGTTTTTGGATACTAAATATGGGATCAAAGGAAGCGCACTGAATGTTAAAAACATGTCATTTCGAATCGTGGTAAGAGGTGGTTACCTGGCTTTTAACACATTTGTGTCGGCTTTCTTGCCATTCCTTGGAGATTTCATGAGTCTAACGGGGGCGATAAGCACATTTCCCCTTACATTTATTCTTGCAAACCATATGTACCTTAAGGCAAAGAAGGACAAACTAACAACCTCGCAAAAGCTCTGGCACTGGTTAAACATTGGTTTCTTTTCCATCATGTCTTTTGTAGCCACAATTGCTGCCATACGACTTATTGCTGTAGACTCCAAAAATTACCATGTTTTTGCTGATGTGTGATTAAATTCCTTCTATTCTTTCAGCAATAGCAACTCCATAGTTTTTAGTGTTTAAGGTACTTTTTGTTTTAGCAATAAAGATAAGCATAGAATTTCCTAGTAGGAGATTGTACTGTACCAATGTATTCATGTATTTAGTTGAGGAAACCTTTTAGTTTTAATCAAAACTGGTCACTCAGATCAGAAGATATGCATATTTGGCGGTTAGCTACGAAATTGATCATATTTGTGACGGAGTTACTCTATCAACATCAACTCAGTCATGCAAGTAAGCAAGTATCAACAATACATAAAATAAAGAAAATGATAATCAATACTCAATAAACTGAATACAACACTGAATTTAAAATCATAATGTCCCACATTTTAGCCTAACTAAGTTAATACATTAAAGAACGTTATTTGGTGGTAATAAATAATATCAAACAAATAGGAGACATACTTTAGTTGATATTTCTATACAAGAATTTGGTAAGCCTGCTATCTTAAAGACCTTCGTGAAATCATCTAACAAAAACTCGTAACCTGCAATATTTAAGAAATAGGCACTTGTATCAATAAATTAAGGTCTTTAGGCTCTTTTTGAATAATATATATGACAAATGTAATATACATGACTATGCCATTTTCATATCTCTACCTAAATGAGAAGATAAGTTATATACTCTCCAAACTTCATCAGTGATGGATATAAGAAAATGCTAAGGATTGTTGACTCAGTTATCTTGATTTCATTGAACTATAGGGTTAGTTTCATATCATCAACCTTGATTGATTATGGTTATAAACCTCGGCTATTATTATTCCAAACCAAACAAGAATTCTAACACTTTATTTAACAGTTATGTGCAACAATGAAAAAGATTAAGAAAACTAAAGTCAATAAATAACACATAATGATGTAGTATGATGTAAAAACGCCATTTTCCTAACTCAAATGGCTAAAATATGACTTTAAGGAAAATGTAGATTTCATCTTAAAAGACACATGGAAGTTCAGTTTCACATATTTTATTGAACTAGATGAAGAGCTCAAGGCACTCTCATAACAACAAATGTTTGTTTGAATGATCTCTTTTGAAAAAACATACAGTCAACAAATGCATGAACATATAATTGAAAAAACATAAATAAAATGCTTGAAATAGACATCTCAGTCTCACCTTGTGAAGTATCATCCAGACACCAATTTGAGAATGATGCAAATGGAGTTGAGAAGTATGAGGGGAACTCTAAGGTACTGAGTTGCATAAATGAGACCTATAAGCTGGCCTTTGAACGACTTAGTCCTTCCAACTGAGAAATCTGCGAAACCCCATCCTCTAGGTGCAAGAAAACGACCCTCATTTAAAATTGCCATTGCATTTGCAAGAAGTAAAAACCCCTCAAGTAAAGTCCACAAACCCATTTCCCTACATCGAAAACAAATCCAACCATGTCATTATCACGTAACTGGTCCAAACAAAACTTACATTTTACATAGACATGTTAAAGGGAATAAGAGTATGCTTTCATTTTCACAGAGCTCAGCTCAAAAGAAACCTATTACCAAAGGATTGAATGCTTCACTTTCCCTGAACTGAAGGTTGGTGGTACAAAACAAAAAAATTTCTCTTTGTTACTGTTTTACAATCAGTTGGAGACCAGGTGCACCTCACTCAATTACCATAATTAAACTGCTGTTTTTAATTAAAAATACTAGAACATGAATGCATTGCACCAACTAAAATTCCACAATCCAAATTTCCTGATAGAAAATAAATAGCGGTAAATGAATCTACATTTGTGGGAAAGGATGAACAGAACCGGGACAGACATTTAACTCGCACCAATTTATACAAAAACAGGAATAATGTTTGAATAACAAAACCACAACAACATTCAGACAATGCTATGAAACAGACGATTAAGGATGACACAAAATCCTAGATTTTCCAACAAAAACCAATAAGAAAAAAATGTTGATGCTTATTGTTTCAATAAAAAACAGGATCAAGTTAAGATTCAAATGAGTTAGTTTGAAAAGAAAATTTGAGAAAACCTGATATGGAAACGTGAGATGAAACACGATCTATCAGATCATGTTGATGTTGAATGCGTGAATGAAGTTCGGAGGAAGGAGAATCCAACACCCCAATCAGCTTGACCGATGGGAAGAAAAGGTCATAGTCATATATTTATGTTGGATCCGCAAGCCCAGTAATTAAGAACCAAACCAAACTCACTTCGCAAAAACACAAGAAAAAAAAGAAGCACGTCCAGTATTCTAGTCTCTCGCGTAACTGAATTGTTTTTTCAAACACAATAAAAAAGAGGGGCCGAGTATTTTAGTTTCTCTTGTAACTGATTTTTTCTTTCTTTTCTATTTTTTTTTAGATATTTTACATCATTTTAATCATTTGATTTAATCTAAATGTACTGAAAGTATAAAGGTCTTTCACATTCTACTTTAATCACAAAACTATCGTTAACTTTTATAAAAGTGTAATTTGTATTCCCTCGAAAACTCATTCCTTCCATCTACTTTGTACAATGTATTGAACTTAAGTCAACATTTGTATTTTAGTTTAAAGAAGGTGAAGATAAAAGAGCATATTTTAATAAAATAAAATAAAAAAAAGTGTAACCATCTTGATGAGATATTAAATTTGATATTAGTACATTTATATGATTGGTGTTTTTACCTGACACCAACGAAAATTTCACATTCGAAGTAGCCTGATGTATGATTCAGCAAAAGAGGACAAAGTTTAAAGAAAGAGGAAAATTCACTTGTAAATTGCTTTATATGTTTAAGTCAGCCAGAGATTATGAATGATTTAAGTATATAAAGTATTTATGTTGTGTTTGTTTCTAGGTATATTGTTTAAGAGAATAGATGAGGATAGATGAAATATATTTGTTTCTAAAATACATATATCATATATATTACAATATACCTGATTAATCATTTAATTTTTTTTATTTAAATATTATATCTATAAATTATATATATTTAGAATACTTAGATATAACTATATTAATAAAACTATTTATTCATATATAATAAAAATAATTATATTCATTTTCTTAATAAAAAAAATTAAATATAAATTTAGATATTAAACTTTTGACGAAAAATTAAAATTCAATTTTATTAAAAAATTTAATATATTTTGGTCATGAAATTTATAATGAACAAATATATTTTTTTCAATTCAATTACTTTAATTTTCTTTTTCGTGAAACAAAATTGATTGTATTATCGTTTAAGATTTTTTCAGTTTTTCATACTTTTTATTTTAATATTAGTTGAAAAATATTTAATTTTAATATTAGTTGAAAAATATATTTAACACGTAATTTTTTTACCGTAATTAAATTAAAATATATCAAAGTTTAATAAAAAGTAAATTTTATCATCGTATTAAATATTTAATAAAAATAATAATAATATGGTACCTAGGATATTCGAATATCCATTTGCAAAGATGACCCCATTTGTAAGATGTCATGTCAGCATTATTCATTATTGTTCTAAATAACTTCAGGTTTTCATTCTCATGGACCAAAACCCTCCTTTCAGGTGAATTCCAACCAAAAGAAAATATCTTTCAGAATTCTGATTGGTCCCATCAATCCATTCCAGTAATTTAAAATGGTTATTCTTATTCTTCATTAATCTCGAATTCTTTTCTCTCAATAACTTTTTCCCTGAAAAATTCTGGTCTGAGAACAGTTTCACATAATCTTTCCATTCATTACAATTTAGATATTCATCACTGAACAATGCTGAGCAACGGCAGTAAAAATAAGATTTAATCGGTGGAATGTTACTTAATTTCGTTTCAAATATCTAGGTATTCGCTTCTAAAAATAAAAATATGTTAAATTTTTGTTTTTTAAAATATGTTAAATTTTAACTTTTTCAAAAGTATTTTAATTAATTTTTTTGAAAAAAAAAATTATTAATATTAAAATAATTTAAAAAATTAAGTATTAATATTTAAATTAAAATTTAATAAAAAAGTTATAAATAAAATTAACGGTATTAATAATTTTATTTTATTTTAAAAAATAATTAAAATATTCTCTTAAAAAATAAACTAATTAAAGAACTGAAAATCAAACTAAAATATCTAAACAGAAATAAGATTCATTCTACTAATTAAACTAAAAACCACTAAACCAGGAAAAAAGAGAAAAATGTCGAATCCATCTATTATAAAAATAATATAATAAAGAATCTATGTAAGAAAATTCATTTCATTAATTATAATATATATAAAATTGTACATGTTAAAGTGTTGATTGATTCATGTGGTTTTTGATAGAGGGAGGAACACATCATTGTCACCCATGAATCAGTACTGAAAAAGAGCCCTTGTTCGGTTTCTTGTTGCTTTTCTCTCTACTGAAACTCTTCATTTTCCCTCTCTATACTCTCTAACAGTTAGCAAGCTTACCCAGATTCGTGGACTTGCTTCTTCAATGGCTCAAATTGCTCTTATTGCTCCACCAACTTTCATAGCTATCACCACCGGCATGTACCACTCTCCATGCTATCAAATTCACCATCCAACCTCTTATCTCTTTTTTTTTTTTTCTTTTTCCTGATTTGTTTTGTGTTCAACAAAGTGAAATGATCATTTGATTTGAACAGGTAGGGGAAAACATGAACTCTCATATGCAAGAAAGAAGGTGAATTTAGCATCAGTTGTTCCGAGTAGGAAGATGGAGAAGGCTTCATTGTTTGTTTCTTCAAATTCCGGTGGTGAAAGGAGTAGAAGTGTGGCGGTGAAAGTTTCAGAAGGAGGAGCCATCTCTCTCCCTCAACCTTGGCCACCACAAAAGGTAAGTATAATTAAGGAAACTTTTCTTATCATAATACTTCAACAAATCAATTATTAAAAATATATCCCATTCTTTATCCAATACTTTACTAACAACTTAACACCAATCTTCCTATTCAAAGTCTTAACACTAATTGGTTATTTGTCGAGTTATTATAAATCAAAATGGGGATTCTTTTTAAAGTTTTTTTTTTTAAATACTGTCCGTATAAATATTTTAACGAATAAATTAGCACCGAGTTTACCTTTAAATGATTAAATTCATAGATTTTATACTATCACAACACAATCACTAGATGTTGACAGAATACATAATCAACTATAAATTAATTTTTCTATTTTAGGAGAAGAATTAGTTGGTATTTACCGCGATAATTTTTCTTATGATTTAAAAAAAAATAGGACATCATATTTATACGTTGTTATAAAAATATATATATATATATATATATATTTATATTTATATTTATATCGTGAACTATTTAAAATGTATTATAAGTCGTGTGTGGTGCATGAGACGGAATGGAAATAATAAGTTTATTAAATATGATGTTTTTTTTAGATAAAATGAAAGATATCCGGTAATGATACAATAATTCTAATTTATTTGAAATTTCAGATGTTATTTTTTATAAACATTTTCAAAGAAAAACAAAACTAAAAGTGGAAAGAATTTGTACATGAGTTGAAGATAATTTATACACAAACTGAAAAAATAGAAAAATTACAAAAGAGAGCTTTAAAGATTAAATAGTGAATAATTCAATTTTAAATTACGAAAATTAGTAAATTGTGAATAATCCAATTTTAACTTATGTTTCGGCCTTCCTCGGTAACCTACTTTAAAAACTTGAGTTTTATTAAAAATATTAAAATAAAGGTTAAAATTTTAATTTTATCCTTTAATTTTTATAAGAAATTTAATTAGAATCATAGTTCTTATTTGGTTTAATTTAGTTACGTATTTTTAAAAAATATTCAATTAGATTTTTTTTATATTGACTTCAAATTTTAATTATAATTTATATATTAAGTCATTCTATCTAAAAAATCTAAATATTTAAATTAATTTTTATTGGTCAGAAGTGATTTGATATATAAATCAAAACAAAAATTTAAAATGAATCACGATTTAATTAAATCATTTTAAAAGTTAAAGAATTAAATTAAAGCAAATAAAAAATTAGAAATCTAATTGATTTTTTTTTTAAAATTAGAGAAACAAAATAAGATTTTAGCCTAAAATAAATAAATATAAAAGTATTATACATTTACATTATGAGCTAAATATTAGTTTCTTACCAAACATATTAGTGAAGTTAAATGTTATTTTAAAAAAATATTATTACATATGACTTTTTATATTATTTTTCACATATTCCCCTTTTTATCTTTATTTTTTTATTATATTTCACCTTCTTTTCCTTCTGCCCTTTCCATTCTTCCATTCATTCTCCTTTTAAAGGTCTCAGACGAATATTAGTCTACCAATTTTTTTCAATAAATAAAATTTATGTAACCCTAATTAATAAATAAAAATTTAAGATTTAAATAATTTAAAAAGTTACCTATTAATTATAGGTGCATTACTAATAACAAATAAAGTCGTTGCGTTGCATACTTAAACGCAGGAGGACAAGTTTTTATTCACTAGTTAATACTGTGTTTCTTTCCTAAGCAACAAATATCAAAAAAAGACAACTTTTCTTATAATACTCTTCAATGACAAAAATCATATTTGAATTTTGGCTATGTACTGTAGTTTTTTTAGTGAAATTTACCGTACTTTTACGTAATTTACTTCCTAAGAAAGTCTATTTATCAACTTCATTTTTAAACGAAAATGAGAAACTTTTGTTACCAATCTTGTTCTTGTAAGATTAAATGAACTTGCTACGACTTAATTAAGGCATGCATAAATTTTAAGGGAGAGACAAAAAAAAGGCTCAAACAAAACTAAATAGCCCAAAGGGCCACATTAAATATGATCCACAAGTAATTGAATTATGGACCCATGTCAAATATGGCCCACAAAGGATTGAAGTATGTTATCATAGACAATAAATAATAATGAAGTTTTTTTATTGCAAAAAGACAAAGACATACAAAAGCCTAAGTATTGACATCTATTTCTCCAAAACGAATGAAATATTGACATCTATTTCTGACATACTAGATAACTCCAAAATGAAAGTCCTAAAACTATATTTATAGTCTTCATATTTATGCATCCATTTATTTATTAATAAATTGGTCCCTTCCTCCTTTCCCACAAAAACTAATTTTTCTAATAATGAATTTAGCATAGACCAAGTCCATGAATGAATTCAATTGTTCAAGTTTGACGAGGACATTTCGAGAAAAAATGTTGTTTTGTTTTCTGTTCCAATCTGCAGCAACTACATAAGTAACAAATGTTTGAGGGAAGACGATTCCATGAATTGTGACAGGCCTCAACATTAAATATATCATCTTCTGAAACAATCTTACTTAGCTACTTATTACTTTTTAATAAAATACATTAATTTGAAATATATTTATTGCATGTACATCTTAAATATATTTTAAGATAACGAGATTAAATTAATTAAAAAATATATTTCAATCCACTAAATATAATTTTTTTAACTTCTATTTTAATGTTAGAAAATGTATGTTGTGATCTTCCATGAGGACTTGTATTTCCTGGAAATCAGAGAGAACAGTGACTTTTTTCCTTGCTTTCGATTTCAAATGGACTTTAAATTCTCCTGAATCCAAAATCAAGTTTAAGGTGCGTGTTTACACGTTCTCAATGTGAAATAACAAGTTATTATAAATTCATTTTCCGAAACTATCTTAGAATGATTCTCAATTTCTGATGGATCTTCGATCATGCAACACCATTTTTCAGACAATCCCAATCGGAACAAACCCAAACTTTTTGCAGGGAAACAGGAGAAAATAATGCTACTTCACATGCAAAACCCCTTTCTCAGAGTGATTTGTGAGTAACGTATATTGAATTCACAAAAAGTGAAAAAATAAAAACGTAGAAAACAAAATAAGGACGTGTTTGGACTCACTTCTTGACACCTCCCACGCCAAACTTTTCTGGTCAACTCTGCCAAACTTCAAGTTCCTGCCATAATAAGCGCGTTGAGTTCAGCAACAATACGAATATTATTCTAGATTATTAGTCCAATTTTCACGTCTAAGTTAGACTTATTCAGTCCTACTAATTAATAATAGTTAATAATTTTATTTTTTTTCATTTTATGTAACACCACACACAAATCACGCGCTCCACCGGTGCATCCAGTTGTACAAAATCTCTTAATTGTTGATGGATCATGGATCGTGCACTCCTTTCATCATCCCAATCCAGATTTGATTCCTTCATCTGTTTTGTTTCTTACGATATTATTACCATCTTTTTACATAATACTAATATATTTTTCGAATCATATTTTTATTCCGTAGCCCACACCCTTTTATTCTCTTCTTTACCCTTTATTCATTTGCAAACAATATATTTAATCTTTTAAAATTTCCATTCAACAGTTGACCACGCAACATCTACCTTATTTCTTAACAAAAGATGGTACCAATTAAGATATTTAAGTACTAAAGATAGTTTATTTCTCACCCTGACAGAAAGTAATTTTAAAAAATTACAGATTTTTAAAGATCTTAGCAATAAAAATAGTAAAAGGCATTCATTTCAACCCATATAAAACATTCCTAAGTTTAACTGTTTCTCTTTATATTTTTCTTGCAACTTACATCTTACCATAATTACAGAGGAAACTAGTAAACAGTGCAAATCTGCCCCAATCAAATAACTACCCAATAACTGATAGTTGTGCTTCCTTTTTTGGTTTTACAACCTTGGTATAATAATCATAATTAACATTAATACTCTAATATAATATAATATAACATAATATAATATCATATAATATAACAAATAGTTTTTTAGTAATATTATTACACCTTACTTGTGCAGCTTTAAATGCTGTTTTTCTTTTCCTCTCTCCCTGTATCCGCGTTTGGGTCCAGTTTGAGTTGCAGAGAGGTTGCAAGCACATCCCACGCACACATTTCTTTCATCTGTCATCCACAGGACCCAGATTTCTAATTCCGACCAAGACCTACCACTATTCTTAATTTCTCCGACCCCAAGCCATGGATTTGCAGATCCATGGCTTGTAAAGTCAACCCCTTTATCATTGTCTTGATTGTTCCCACTCAAAGCTAAACCCTTCTTCAATGCCCAGATCCCCATTGACCTTTCTCTGAAACCGCAGGGCTCTGAAGATCAAATCGAAGGCATCAACAGAATGAAGGGTTCCAACCGGTTCTTCACTGTAGCGCTGGTGGCGGCGTGGTACTCCTCCAACATTGGGGTGCTTCTCTTGAATAAGTATTTGCTCAGCAACTATGGGTTCAAGTACCCGATCTTCCTCACCATGTGCCACATGACGGCGTGTTCCTTGCTCAGTTACGTGGCTATCGCGTGGATGAAGCTAGTGCCGTTGCAAACCATTCGATCCAGGGTTCAGTTCTTCAAGATCTCTGCTCTCAGTCTAGTTTTCTGTGTCTCCGTTGTGTTTGGGAACATTTCTCTGCGCTACCTCCCCGTATCGTTTAACCAGGCTATTGGCGCCACCACGCCCTTCTTCACTGCCGTTTTTGCTTACCTTATGACCTTCAAGAGAGAGGCTTGGCTTACTTACCTCACCCTTGTTCCTGTTGTTACTGGAGTCATCATTGCCAGTGGGGTATGTCTCATAATCCCACATCCTTCTAATGTTCAGATTGGTTCAACATGAAATTGAAAATATTTAATTATCTGATGTTTGTGTTGTGTCTTGTTCTATTTGGCCTTAGGGGGAACCTAGTTTCCATCTGTTTGGATTTATTATATGTGTTGCGGCTACAGGCGCAAGGGCTCTGAAATCAGTGCTACAAGGGATTTTGCTTTCTTCTGAAGGGTAAGAATTCAGAAACTCTACAGTGATTCGTTAACCATTAATGTTTTAACTATTTGCTTTAAACGGCAAGTTTTGGTCCCTGTTTGATGTTAACTAGGGACAAAAGCTTAACTTTTATCTGTGTGTTAGGACTGGTGTTTACAATTTTCTAGGGACTAAAACTTAAAATAGGACAATTATATACACCAAATGAATAGTTTAATTATGGTTAAATTATCCCTATGCTTTTCTAGAGTGTTCAAGTTCTATGTTGAAATGGTATTGACAGATTTCTTGTGTGGCAGAGAGAAGCTGAATTCTATGAACCTTTTGCTTTACATGGCTCCAACGGCTGTGGTTTTCCTTCTTCCTGCAACACTTATAATGGAAGAGAATGTGGTTGGCATCACGTTGGCTCTTGCTAGAGATGATTCCAAGATCATTTGGTATCTGCTGTTTAATTCGGCACTTGCATATTTTGTCAACCTGACCAACTTTTTGGTCACGAAACATACCAGTGCTCTGACCCTTCAGGTAAGTCGGATTTATCTAATCGCCTTCCATTCCTCTATTTTCTTAATGTACTTTTCACTCCAACAAACTGTCTGTTGTCTCATCTGTTGGTAGTTGGGACATCAGATTTTGGTGGTTGTCAAATGAATTTGTTGTCAAATCACAGGATATGTATCACCATATCGGCATTGTCTTGGTCACTGTTTTGTTTTTTCTTAGTTCTTCTGCAATGATCAGTGGTTGAGTTATCTTGTTTCCATGATTGTTTTTTGTTTAAGAATTGGAATTCTTTGAAAACAAATCACTTCAGATGTGTGATATTTTACATTGTCTAGTATTTCTCATTTTCAATCTAGTTTCTCAAAATTAATAAATATCCAATTTTCCTAGTTTCTAGATTGTGTGGTTACCGGAGATTTCATAAATAGTTATTATAAACTTATTGAGGGGATGTCAATCAGAACTTTCTGCTGGATCCCTAAAGCTAGTACTAGGCCAGTACATTCAAACATTGCTAGAACTGTATTAACATAATCTGTTGAACTCCCATATAACTTTGATCTTATTTGATACCTCCTGCCATGTTATCCCTGATGAATTTAGGGTGATTGATGTGTACATTTGCAAGAAGATACGAGTGAGTTATTGGGAATTTCTCATGGAAACGTACATTTAGAAACCAAATCTATATCTCTTTCAAAGTTCTCATTGACTTTTGTTTTGTATTCCCCCTTCTGATTAATTGTGTACCACTAAATGTTTTTGGATTGATGAAATCTGTGTGATTCAAATGAGGATGTCTGATGAAACCTGTGTGCTTTGTTATGCTGTCCGTCAAATTTGATTTTATCTTTGCTTGAGTTTTTCTGTCTGTTTAATTTCTGATGATTATTCTTAAATTGAATTGGATTGATAATGTAAGAGTTGGCCTCATGCAGGTTCTAGGAAATGCTAAAGGAGCTGTAGCAGTAGTAGTTTCAATTCTAATCTTCAGAAACCCAGTTTCGGTCACTGGAATGATGGGTTACTCACTCACAGTGTTTGGAGTTATACTCTATAGTGAAGCCAAAAAGCGAAGCAAGTGATCTAATACATCATCATTCATTTTCAGCAAGCATTGAACGGACAACCTTTAGCTATACTCCACGACATTTACTTTTCATTACTACACAGGCAACCTCACCATTTCAAGAGGCAAATTTGATTAGCATGCTAGTAATCTGAATTCAGAGTTTTCTGACTCTAATACACATTTTTTACCCACACGCCAGGCCTCATTGAAAGGTTTCCGCATTGTATTAGCAAAGATGCAGAAATGATCCACAGAACAGAAGTTGCAATAATCGAGTACTTTTTGTCATTTATTATTGGAGGAAAAAGAGTTGTAAAATTGGATATCTACACTTATATTGTTCCATATGTTTACATTCGTTTATTAATGATAGAATTGATATTTTTGCTCATCTTCCAAATTCTTTAATATCATTTCTGAGATATTTTGAACCAGAGAATGGTAACAAAGAATATAAACAATCTTTACATATTAATTATTCACGCTCCATGATTTTTAATTTTTAATCGCACATATGGTAATCTCTATACACACCTTGCATGAAACACATGGTGAGTTCCGTATTCCTTAACTCGCCTGTAGAAATCAGAAATGAAATTTTTGTTTATTCATTCTATCCAAGAAGAAAGTTGTTGCATTAGCTGTCATCATTGTCGAGCGAGTAAAATCAAAGAAAAGTCAACGCTGCTAACTCAAACAATTAGAACTATTTTTTTAGTGTACATCTATTTCAATTCTGCGGATTACAGCAAATGATTTTACTTATGTAAGATAAACTTTAAAATTTGTAGTTCAAGGTTCCAATACATAAAAATGTACTCACGAAAGTGATAGTTGCGTTATTGTCATGAGCATAATTAGGGATGTCAGAAAAATGTATACATGCAGGTATTTGCAGATAAAATATGTAATGAGTAGAAAAATAGTTATTGTAAATGAATACATGCAGGTAACGGATACAGATATTTTTAATATCTGTATGTTAACGGACGGGTATAATAGTATTTGTACCAGTGAATACTCGTACCCACTACACTCTAATTTAAATTAAAAAAAAAATATAATTGAAATATTAACATATTGATTTTGAATAAGTTACTTTGTTATCAAGTAGATTTTTAAAAAAAAAAATATTTCTTTGTAAACAACCATTCAACCCTATTTAAATATTATTTGAATTTTGTTTAAAATCGATAAATGGTATGTATTATATTTTATTTGAATTTACGATTAAAATATGTTATTAAATATATTTTTTTTTGTAAATACATGCGGATACTCGTAGAAATTCATAAATATTAAAAAATTATGCAAATAGTTACGTAACAGATACCCAACAAGTATGAATACGAATACGGATGAATATTTATTCAACGGATAAGGTACAGAAAAACTATTACTCGTACCCTACTCGTCCCATTGACATCCCTAAACATAATCCACAGAAGAAATAACATGAAAATACGCCTGAAGCGAGCTAAAATACATGAGACCATAAAAAGTTTATTCGAACACGCATAAAGCATATGGGGAATAAATTAAAATACTATACGAAAGCGATATTCAAATATGTTTAAGTGTATTAGGACAGTTTTTCCATGGTTGTCATTACTGAATACCACATTTCTTAGTTTATTTCTTTCTCCACTTCTGTAGTTTCTTCCTCTAGAATTTGAAAAGTTTACAATGTGCATATTTTAAATTTTATTTATTTATTTAAATTAGTACCCTAGTGAATTGTATACTATAATTTAAAAATATTAACAAAGACAAAATACGAAAACAATGTAGCAATCCTATTATATAAACACATTGAAGAAATCCTATTATATATTATTCCAGATTAATTAAAGATGAAATGCCATTCACTCCATAAAACTGCAGATGACGTTTCCAAGCAAGAGTTGTAAAATTGAATATCTACACAATTTGTTTAACACTATTTATATTTGTTTCTTAATATATGATAAAATCTACAGTGAATTTCTTTAATAAATGATTTCTGAGATGTTTTGAAATTGAAAATAGTAAAAAACGAGTTTAAAAAATATAAAATAAAATTAAACTTGCATGTTTGTTATTCTCGCCCCCAAGATATCTACTATTAATTACATGTACCCGTATGAACTCAAATTGCAGTAACATTGAAATAATATAAACTTATCATTGAACGGGTACCGAAACCTGCTGAAGACAATCCTCTGAAGGCACAGTCTTAGTATTACTTCTTCCACTTAATGACAGATTAAGAGTGGTCAAGTCTGGATCCAATCGATGCTTGTCCCAAGCCGCCTCAAAATGCAGGCCTTTGCTTCTGGATACACAGAAGGACATGAACTAAATGAGGGTATGAATATATCACTCGTACAAAGAAATCAATCAAAAAATAAAGCCTTACTCTTGAAGTAGGATTAGTATCTGATATATATTTGCTCTAATATCTTCCCGAGCTGTTCTCAATGCTGCCTCCTTATACACAACAGCAAGTTCATCTACCAATCTGAAGTGAAAATGAAGTTATGTGCTCGAAATGAATTATATTAACAAGGTACATATAGCATAGAAATAAAGATGTTTATATCCATGAACTCACGGACCCAGGATTTGGCCACATAAGTGGGAACCAAGATTAATTTCAGTATCTTCAAAATTATCGTAGAAAGAGGATAGGAAGAAAAGGACTGCTGCTGATGTACTCTAAATCTCTAGTGTATTGATGGATGGATTCAGTAAAATTAACTTCTAAGGCAACCCTTGTCTAGAATTGGAGATCAAGAACCGTTGAAAATTATGTCAAGAAACAGCATTCATTGATGTCATAAACATCAAACAGAAACATAAGTTATGGCCTCATCTTGTAAAAGGAAAAAAAAATATTCATAACATTAATTCAATAAAATATTTACATCAGATCATTACAGAATAATGTTTTTGACTATGATAAGGATGAAGACACAGTCAAGTAAAGATAAGCTATAGTGCTACAGAAGTTAATCCCTATTTCTCAAGTACATAAATGTCACATTTATCTTAAATAAATATTGAATAAGGTAATTTTTTTAACTTACTTTGCAAAAAATGGTGAGTTCCTTATCCACGTCAGTCTCAAAATTATATATGTACACTTTAGAACCTGAAGAATGAAAATATACAAAAGAGTTAATCAGAAAGTACTCTTTTTCCTTTTACCAATTACTAAAAGAATAAAGTAGCATATATGTTCCTCAATGCCAAAACCATACACGAAAGGAAAGTCAAAGTCAAAACGTTTTCCATCTTCCAAGTTAAAACAATTCAACTATTCTGAACGTACATCTATTTCAGCAATGCTGGTTACAACTAATGATTTTTGTTCAGTAAGATAAACTTTTAAAGTGTCGAGTTTCAATAGATATAAAAGTACTCACCAAAATAATAGTCTCATTGTCATCTGCATGCATCCACTGAAAAAATAATGGGAAAATGCGCCTGAAGTGAGCTAAAAGAACAAGGCCAACTCCATCAAATAGTGAATCAGCAGATTTAAGCCATGCAATTCGTCGCTCTTTATTTCTGGGCTGGCGCTCCAAGTGACTTATCATCTCATTTAGCATCCTCTCAAACCTATTCAAGATAATGATATATTGAAAACAAGATGTAATATATGCTTCAAAGAGCCAACAATTTAAACAAAAGGACTCCAACACCTTAGAGATTGAGGAAACTTGCTGACTTATATCAGTATGGACTATAGGGAAGTTATATAACTTTTTCCAAAATAAATAACACCCTAGCAAGTAGTAAATAAAAACTATATTCATTCACTCTCTACTTGATGAGATCGAGATCATTTAACCAAACGTTGTAAAGGTTTGTAAAAGTAATTAAAAAATTCATGCTCCCTTGATCCATTAAAGGCCAAAACTTCCTTTGCTATATATAAACAGAGCTTGTAATTTGTTATTCCATTGTAATTAAAAGAAAAGCATCAATACTAAATCAACGGGTACTACGATATTTTAAATTTCTGAGAAGTGAAAACTACGTTTCAAGTAAGTCTGTACAATATTCAAGAACCAACTGCATAAAGATGGAGGACATGGCAAAGTAATAGCCACTTTCCTGCTTATTCAGATAGCGAATTATTTGAATGACAGAATTCCCAACAGAATTCAAACGTGAAAATCTTTAAAAAGTTCCCGTGAAGCTATAACATCTACAATTGAAAGATAATAGAAAGGAGATGGATGAATATACCAAGGACTACGGGGATTACTTCTCTGAGTAAGAGTCACAAGAACTACCGACGCCTCAACCACATGATGCCATATATCGTCATCAGAAGCCGTGTTCTGGCAGCAGGCATCTAGAACAGCGTCCACATACCCACCAAGCTCAGCTCCATCCACATTTCTCCCAATATGTGCGAGGCTAATCATGCCCTGACCCTGAAGTCACACAAGATAACAATACTCACTCACTACGAACAGAACTATTTCAAGATTCACTAGATTATATTTGAACTTCTATTGCAATTACAGCACAGCACATACCTTCACTACGGCGGACCAATGATCAACAGCAGTCAGTGCACAAGGAATCACCAATCCACACAATTTACCCAAATGAGGATAATCAACCTGTCATAAATCCAATCATTGTCTTATGTCTCAGCATGGACAACTAATGCATGCATCCACTGCATGAGTTCTTTTTACAAACCATCCAGTCACAACCTGATAATCGGTTGACTTCTACAGTAACCTCTTAACTACTTTCAAAGGCATTCCCTCGAAATTTCTAGTTCGTTGGAAATGTAGAATATATTTTCTACTAAGAGTATATAAAAATTGAACTATTAAATTGTTATCTTCATTTTATTGTTGTGATATCATACAACCAAAGTACCGATATCTAACCTGTGTAATAAACCATCTAAACTGAAAAGCAGCGAGAATGGCAAACCCAACGGGAACTCTCGCCGATGCCGCGGAGAACTCGTCGCTCTCATCAGACTTATTTATGGAGCTCTCCTGAATTCTCTCTTTCAAAAGTGGCAAAACCTCGGGCAACAGTTCCAGTACCAACCTCTTCTCCGGTGGAACAACGACATCACGATTTCCGTTGCCGAGTTCGGCGTGATAAGCGCAGGAGAGCTCGGAGAAGGACGAGGTTGCGAGAGAGGAGAGGTGGCTGGGGATCCATGATAGAATGCCGGAATAATCAAAGGCGGAAGAGCAAAGGAGAGCGCAGGCGAGAGCGAGGTCTTTGACGGAGGCTGTGGGTAGTAGGAGGGGTTCGAGAAAGGCTTTCACAGAGACATTGGAGGCTCGGTGTGGAGTGTAGGGGACAGTGGCCAGAGACTCCGATAGTCGGGTCGATGAACGGAGAAGAAGGTCTCGGAGCGGGGAAGATGGTGGTGCTTCCAACATTTGGTACCGATTAGGGTTTGGTTCCGCCGCTAACGGCAACACCGCCTGTCTTCTATAAACGACATCGTAATAAGCCACTATGTACTGTGAATTAACCAAAAAAACTAAATCATTTCCGTACTGTTCAATTTTTTTTCATTCAAATACTAATGAATAAGATTGAAAGAAAATAAATTTATATATTATTTTTAAATATATTTAATTTAATTTTAGTTAAATATATTTATATTCTCTTTTAAAAATTTATGAAAATAGTGAAGATGAAAAATAAAATTTGAAATGTTGAAAATACAATATTATACTTTGGTAAGGTAACTTTTCTTTATAAACATGTCTAAGAACATAAAATAAAATATAAAGATTAAATTCAATATATGAATTAAAAAGTCTTTTAGAAAGAATTTTTTTTTTATTTTATCAATTATTTATTGAAATGCATTATTAGTTCTGAATCTGGTCGACTAAATTAATTTTATAGTTCAACTGATCATTAAAACTTATAAGAATGAGGTTATAAGACTGTCTTACCAGTTTTGTTTTAATGGTGATATGTTATAAAATTCATATTTTTATTGGTATTTCAGTTCGTTATCTTTAAAAGTTAATTTAATTATTAAAATTTAATGTTATTATTCTCAATATTCTTGTCATATCATGTTGACATATTTCAATATCAATTTCTTATAAGATATCAATTTTAAATTTAAAACTTTGGAAACCGTATTGGAGATGTTCTAACATTGATAATACGTTTACTTAATTAGAAATGAGTTGTTAAATGGTTAGATGTGACTATCAAAAGTGGTACACCGTTGCAGTTTAACTTAAATCTAATTTAATCCTTTAATATAGTGGATAAGGTTAACATTGACCTCTTTATTTTATAATTTACATTTATATAAATTTAAGAATGAACAATATCATATTAAATAAGTTTAATTATTTTTGTCAATCATTTATTTGTAAGGTCATTCAAATTGACTGAAATCTTTCTAAGTTCAAATTTTTTTTAGCCATTTTTAGAGGCTGCATTAAGTGCTCCGTATGTATTAATTTATTAAACCTATGGTCAGTAAATGGACCAAGGTTTTTTAGTGCAGTTTGAATTGTAAGTTAAGCTACATAGGTACATAATTAAAACCATGGTCATTATTAACCTTGTCCTTTTCCTAATCAAATGGTCCAAAATTTATATATTCCTTCATAATTGTTTTTCTCTAAATCCATGAATATCTTACTCCAGCAAAATGAAACACATGCAAGGCCAAAAATTCCCTCTCGGAATATTTATGCAGCTCGACGACGTGGGTACTTGTTAACAATGAGACTTGGTAAGGGCGAGTTTGATCCTCACATTAAATAAAAACCAAAAAAATTGAATAACATACAAAAAGACTGATATAGCTATTTTTAATATAAACTTTTCCATGACTCTACTAAATATTTTTAGTGTATCTTTTCCCAAATGATCTCAACTTAGGTTGGATTCCCAAAATATCCAACTCTTTGCCATTATGAGACCCAAGTCAGAAAAATACCAAAACCTCCAACAAGAATACAAATATAGAGTATAAGATAGAACTAGATAGAAAATGTAATGGAGGCAATAATATCATCAAATTGGAATGATAATCTCGCAAATCACGCACTCATTAGTCATTACGTAATGTCCATTATATAAATAAACCACACAAGATTTGCACGCCACGCATGTGTAGGTAAAAAATATCAGAAATGATGAAGTCGCGAGAGAACGATGAAGAAAGAAAAAAAAGCCACACATACAAACACTTGCTTGATAGACCAAAATGTATTGTTAAAGAAAAGGCAATAGAAGAAGGAACCAACACTCAAGATTCTGGAACAGTGGCTGCTGCTGCTGCCGCCGCCCGTTTGATTGATGCAGACTTTGTCAGATGATTATAGCTCCCTTTCTCTTTGAAGAGCTGGGAGAAATGGTGCTTGCAATACAGAATGCCCTCAAGGGCTGCATAATTCGATGGGGTTATGGGACAACCACCATGTGAACACTTGAAACATGATTTGTGATAGGCCTGCCCTTCCACTGTTACCTAAAATCAAACAAAAAGATACACACGTTTATAATAGTAACAAGAAAACCAAGTTCAAGTTCTAGTTCTGGTTAAGAGCAGAACTGCAGATTTATAATGATTACACTTACATTTTACTGATTCAAGATAAAGTCGGTAGATTTTTCAGTTTGGTTATGTACTATCTACTTTCATTCCAGCGGAGCTAGTTCTCTCAAGTAAAAAATTCTCATTTTCCTTTTTTTATAAGTATTTGTGGAGAAATTTATCTAAACAGGACCAATGGGACAAGTTTTCTAAGAGAGCTACCCCCAGTATGAATTTCAGGGGGTAATGAATAAGGTCATGTTTGATTCCCTTCTTACCTTTTGGCTTTAAAACAGTTTTCTAAAACAATGTCATACTACACAACAATCAATTCTCATTCAAAATCTATGAATTTTGAAAAGTTTCCAAAACAAATGCCAATCTACTCTCCACTCCTATTGACAGAAAACTAGAAGAAACTGATACAAGAGCTTGACATTACCACAAACACAAATTGCCGGGTATATATGTCCCTATCAGCATGGATTTCGTTAGATGGAAATTTTATATTATTTGAGGGTGGAGGAAGAAGCTCCACAATTATTCACAAGCAAATATATATTTGTTTTCTTGACCTGTAGAATTATGAACTAAATCAGGATATATGTTTCATCATCTTAAGCACAGAAATAAAGTATGAAAATTTATCTCCACACAATTATCGATAAGGAAGCCATACAGAGTCTAGCTGTGGTCCGAAAAGAAAATGAAGTCCAAACTCCTCTTTTGCACAGTATTATTTTGAGGCAGTAAACACACTTGATTTCACAGAATCAAGTTTACCAGAACAAAAGGGGAGTCCAAACCTAAAATACTAGTCCATTAGATAAAAGAGTCTCAAGGCTTGACAACTACATCAAGTAGTTTATTCTACTCGATATAAGACTCCTAACACTTGAACATCCATATGCCCAATTTGTAACAAAATATTTTGCAATTTCATCATGAATATTGACAATCATCAAGTATTTTTGCTTAAGATTTTTGAATCCTACCTTCTCCAATGGATAAGCGGTTTTCCCACATGTAGCACACTTTTCTTGTGTGCCAGAAAACATGCTCGCAGCTTTACTAGGTGACCTTGTCTGGAAAAAACAAAAGATGCCAATAGTTATTCAATAATACCAAATGCTGCAGACCTGTTTATCACAATGAAGTTTGAAAATTGCAAAAGAAAGCTTTTTACCAGCTCAGGAGTAGTCTTATCAGCTAACTTTGCAGCTGTTCAAAATGAAAATGTGGCCAATTAAAGCGACATCTGATTCAAAAATCACACAAACACAGGTTCACCTCAAAAAGAAAAAGAATAACACATACGTGACTGGAAGTTCTTGCTGAAGGTGCCAGTCTCCTTGAAGAGCTGCTCATAGTGAGGTTTACAGTAAAGAACACCTTCCATTGAGGAATAGTTGCTCAGCTGAAACAAAAAGAGTCATCAAATAATTCGTATGAAAGTTTTAAACTGAAATACACTAATGCTAACTCAATTAGTGTCCAACATCACTAAAGCCATGTTTGAATAAACTTCATAAACACTCATATGGAAAGAAAATAAAAAGGTAAAACGAATTGAGTTTCTCTCATAAGTTAAAATCAATTTAAGCACTTCACTTTTTAGAGAAGTTTTTCATCATATAACTGCTTCCTCCCGTTAAGGTGCATAAGTTGATTTTAGCTTATAGGAAATGTTCAGTGCATTTTACTTCCTTATATTTTTCACCTGTAAGTATCTATAGAAAAGTTTATTTCTTCAGACGCGAAGTAAAAGGAGCAGATCTGTGCCATTACAAGAAGCAAGTGAAGATTTTAGACTCCAAAAATTCTTAGCTTCATCAAATTCTAAAAAGATAATGAGGGTAGTATCCCAATTCTTTTTCTGATAAAATCATAAACTCACAATATCTTTTTATTAATCAGCTGAAAATCCCGTCGAAATTTTACATGGATGCAAGGCAGCGTCAAACAAAAAGCAAGAATCTTTAGCAGAATTTAACAAATATCAATAAACAACAGTATTAATAAGCCATCAAATAAATAATGCAACTAACAAAAACAAACAAAATACAAATCATATTAATAACGCCAAAAGAAATACCTTTAATGTTCCTTTGCAGTGGGAGCACCTGAAGCAAGCTTTGTGATAAGCAGTGCCATCTGCAGAAAGCTGATCAACGGGATAAACCGTTTTCTCACAAGCCTTGCACTTTTGCTGGGTTCCGATAAAAGACATTGTTGTGGCTTTTAGATCTAAATTCACCACCAATTCCAAATTCGCAAGGCACTGGATCGGCTTCAGTGACTACTTTTAGTGTTAGATTTGCCTATGACAATAACCTGAGCTACTCGTGTCAACCAAAAACATTAACAACAATGAGCACAAAAAGTTCGAGCAAACCAAAGAAGAAAAAACAAATTTTGAAAGCTTTAAAAAATCCTCGCATGAATGAATCTGTTTGGTATGGTTGAGAGAAACGAAATAGTATAGAGTTAACGCAGTCAAAGTGAGTATTTCATTTTCAGCATACCTTGCGAGATAAAGTGGCGAATGGTGGATCGGTTGTGATCTGAAACTTTGAACTGAAAAGCTGAAGATAAAGATAGAGTGAGAAATTCTGAGGGCGACAGTGAATAAGAGAACAAGAAGACGAAGTTGAGACACAACTCAGGTTAGAACTCTGGAAAATGAATGTCATTCAATTTATATTGATTGATAACAGATCATATCTTGGTAATCATAATGAAAATCCATTGAGTAGAGAAAATGAATGCATTTCTATTGCAAATAATAATATTCTTTCCCATTACTCTTTATAATTAAAAAACAATTAATTCAGTTTACAATAATAAATTTATATTTTTTAAATTACCTTTATTGTCAAAAAATTTGTAATTATTCTTTTATGTAAGTTTGCCTCTCTTTTTTTCGTTATCAATATCTCAGTTGAAATAATTAATACAAAAATATATTGGACGAAGTCGTGTAAAAAAAAAATTCAATTTAAGTGTTATTAATAAAATGAGAAAGAAAGAATAATAAATATTAGGAATGAGATACAAATATCCCTGCTGTCTCCATAGACACTTTTTTATTCGTTTGGTAGAGTCCACTAACGCTGTATTTTTTTTTTTTCCTTTTCTTCCCTTTTATTTTTCTGTCTCTGAGACATGGTCCATCATGGCCAACAACCCAATCACACCATCAAAATTACAAGACGCTCAAACTTCTTTTTATTAATAATTAATTAATAATGGATTGATCTCTTTCTTTCTTTCTTTTTTTCTAAACTGATACATTCTTTTTAAAGAAAAAACCGGAAGTAAATTAAACTCCCGTGTCGAAATTTCAAAAATATAAACAATATTCATTTTGTTATGAATAACATTAATTAAATACGCGTATGATCACAATTCAATGACCTACATCTTATTTTCGTACAAAATATTATTGAGCACAAATTTCATACAACTTATTGCGTAGATAAAATAGGTGAAAATAAATATTAAAAAGTCAAGGAGAAAATAAACCAAAAGGGTTATTTTGTTTAAATGGTGAAATAAATAAGAGAAAACTATTTAAGTAATTGGAGCAAAACATACAAAGAAATAAGCCTAAATACTTGTTACAAATATTTTATTATTATTATTATTATTATTATCTATGATATGACGATATATCTAGAATAATATATAAAAAATATTTCATCTTTTGTGTGTACATTTTATTTTTTCAGTTTTATTCTTAATTATTATTTTAAAAATTATTTATTTTATAAATAGTTTATTTTTAACTGTTATTTTAATAACTTTTTATGTCTTTAACATTTATCTGAAAAACCTTTTTTGTATAAATATTTTATTTTTCCAATTTTACTTATTATTTTAAAATATTCTAAAAATCACTTTTTGTTTTTAACAGTTATTTATTTTAAACCTATTTTAAAAATTAATTATAATTTCTAAATTAAATATTATTGATCTTAACTTAAATTTCTATAAAAATTAAAAAATATGAATACATATACGTGAGAACGCGTGTGTTTTCGCTAGTAATAATAAAGAGTGTCCAATTATGTAAACGTCGGTACAAGTACTCATGACTTGAAATGTTTATGCTTGAGAGGAAGTAAGTACTAATGTGAATGGACTCACACTTGAAGAGGAGAGTATTATGAATCCAAGTGTGAGTCTAAGTTTCACATTGTGTAAAAATAAGAAAGTTGAGCACAATATAAAGATGAATAAATAAAGAGTGTCTGATTATGTTAATGTCGGTACAAGTACTCGTTCGTGGCTTGAAATGTTTCCGCTTGAGAGGAAATACCAATGTGAAAGGACTCACACGCGAGGAAGAGACTGTTGTGAATCGAAGTGAGAGTCTAAATCTCATATTGAGTAAACATGAGAAAGTTGAATACTGTATAAGGATGAAAAAGATTCATAAATCCATTGACTTAAAATTTTGGGTTAGAGTTGGTGTCAATATCTTATGTGTAGGTTTAACTCATGTCTCATTGGTGATTCTCTACCGAAAGATCCAACAATTCTTACCTGGGATGGAGGATTTCGTTGAGAAATATTTATAGTTTTGAATCGAAAAAGTACTCAAAATTGAGATTTTACTCTGATTTAATTTTGTGGGTTAAGATTGAAATTTAATGTCATCATTGTTGTAGTTAAGACAATAACATTGAGATCTTAAAGTTTGACATCTTACTTTGTGTTGAAATTTTCGATTTTAGAATTGCATAAATATACCCTTTTGATAGGATGATGTTTTATTATCTTGTGCAACAGGTGGAGAGAAATTGAGAAAGGTACGTATATGATGGTGAAGAGGAAAAAACAACAAAGGTTGTAAGGCAAAAAATAAATACTTGAATTTTGACACATAATATAATTTAAATGATATTAGTTTAATAAAAAAAAAATTCATTTACTTAACAAATATTAAAACTCATTTGAGTAAAAAAAGTAGTAAAAACTTAAATTTTATAAGTTTAAATATAAAAACAAAATTACTAATTATATTATTTATTTTATCTTCACTTAAAATGAAAGCATTACAAAACATTATACTTTAACTTATATAATCTTTTGTACTAACCTCGGTTGGAGGTGTCTTTAAACTTTTATCTATAAGACCCAATTTGAATTTTACATTGAAAAGAGATGATTGTAACTTTATTTTAAGCTCAATAGTTATTAACATCTAAAACTTGGAAAAAATAAATTATTCTTAGTCAAGACGATTAAAAGGACAAATAATGTTAGAATATAGTTTTGTTCATTATTAGTCATGGAAACAAGAATAGAAAAAAAGAAAAAGAAGTAAATGAAAGATTAACCACATTTTTTTACCACTCTTGATACCATGTGAAAAAAGGAAATAAAATAAAAAAACAAATTTGTATGTTAATTAAATGAAACAACAACAAATATATACACGAGATAATGCTTATAATTATCTTATGTTTTTTAATTTTAGAATACAGTCCCCGTATATCTTTAGCTAATTCCTATAAGTTAGTTAATCTAATAAGAATAATTATAGTAGTTTATTAATAAAATTATTGAGATTGTATTGATTTCTTTATAGAACCAAAGTAAAGTTTTATTTTTTCAAAATTATTCTTTATTAAATACAATCTATGATTATAAAATAACTCTCATGACAAAATAGTGTAAAGTAAAGTTGTAGTTAAAATTTAGTGTGATATTTTTTATTTTTGCATCATCAATATATTTTAAGTAATTCTAACCGGTGAGGGCAGATGAAAAAGAAAATTGATCGTAATAAGTGATGGTATTTCTCAAATTTTAAAATGTTGAATATATAGCATACAGCGAAAATGATCAAATAGGCAAATCTGTGTTAACCTAAAAAGTGAAGCAAGAAGAAGATGATCGGCGTCGGAAAGGCCAAGCAGTACGGTAACGTCCTTGACAAGCCCCTCACCAGGGGCAAGCAAGAGGTCCCTTCTCTCTCTCTCTCCCCCTTTCAACCACTTCGTCAAGATCAACTATCCAGATCTCGCATTTTTCATCACTTTGATCCCGTGCTTCCAATTCCACTGCTAATATGATGTGTTGTTGCAGGTTAGTTTGAGTGCATTCGCGTTCTTGTTTTCGGAGCTTGTTCAGTACAACCAAACGCAGGTCGATAATATTGGGGAACTCGAACGAAGGTTATCATCCATTGCATTTTGAATTAATCGAAATCGTTTATCGGTTTTGTTTTTATTTTATCCGTAGGTTAAAACTTGTGAGATCGTGTGATAAAAAGTAGGTACTTGATTGTTGAGGATGATTTATTTTGCTTTGATGGATCCAGAAAGTTAACAATTAGTCTGAAATGTTAGTTACAACTGAATAGTTCCTTCGTACTTTGTTTTAAACTTAAAGAAGCTTGAAGATATACAGATTCTAGACTGATTTGGCTTGAAAACATCATTTTCCTGATCCTTTATTGTATATATTTTCAAATTGACGCGAATTAGTTTATTGGTTTAGCATCTAACAATGCAAATCTACCAGACTGGAGGATGCTGGATATGCGGTTGGGGCACGAGTTCTTGAGCTGCTTTGCCACAGGGATAAGGTATGGTTTTGGGCACAACTTTTTGTAACCGTTTTCTTTGTTTATCACAACCGGGGTTAGAAATCAAAGGTAATCCTTGACCCTGATAAGAGGGGATACTATACTGGGTAATCCAGCAGTTTCCTCTCTTTGAAGGATTTATCACTTTGAATGGCATAAAACTATGCATCCTTATTATATTTCGATCCATGAGCTTGTGCTTGGAGTCTTGGACTGTTGTAAGCTAAATGACCTATCACTTGGGTTCGATTATTTTTCAAACAAACAAAGGAGGAGCAGAAGATAAAACACTTGTGTTCAGATCATCCCAAGTGATTTCTGAGCCTGTGGCATTTTCATAACCATCTCTACTCGCTTATTCTTCTTGATTAGGTTATTTGGTAATGACAATTCGTTACTACGAAAAATGAAGTCTTATCAGTAGCTGTACAAGCCATCCACCATTATAATTAACAACTCTTAATTGCACCTAGACTAATAGATGTGACATTTCTACTCTCTGTATTAATCAGACTGAACCACCCCTTTGGCGTGTTAACCATCGATCTATAAAGTGAGAGAATCCAGGCACATTCTTTTTTTTGTCAATGTGATATCATGGTTCAAAGAGGGGCCTGTATGTTGGTTTATTTAGCAATTTGATTGTTTGTGTATATTGAAACTTGACCCTAACTGATTTAATTTTCGTCATGAGGGTGGAATGCATCTGTACTTTTTTGTTATTTTTGCATGAGGTTAGCATGATTGATGTATAGTTATTCTTAAACTACAGGGAAACAGAAGGGAGACACGGCTGTTGGGTATTCTTTCTTTTGTACACAGTACAGTGTGGAAAGTACTATTTGGAAAGGTTAGCACCTTTTATCAAAATTTGCTTTTGTTCCATCATTACCTGAATTCTCTTGATGTTTGGAAAAGTGAAATAAATGTTGTGTTACACCAGCATATGAAGTATCCTTTGCTTAGATACATGAGATTTTTTTTAATTTTTTTGAGCCTTTGTCATCCTGTTATGCATAGCCTTAGCAGACTGGCAAAAAGGTTCTGTGAAATTCTGTTAGAGAAGAACAATATTCACCTTGCAATCTTGAAAAGAAGATTATCGTAGCTGTGAATCGTGCATTACATGACAATGTAGACTACTTTTTATACAAAGCCATTTTGATTGTTCACTCTTGAAAGTTGTGATGGTTGGCTTTAGCAAGCTTGTGTGGTTTTTCACAGTAATCTTAAGGTTCATCTTGATTTGGTATTTGGAATTAGACCACTGCCTACTCTAAGGCCCTTTAAATGTTGAGCAAGTAAATATATTGTGGTTTTATTTTATATTCTATTGGTTACTAGGTCTTATTCCCCTAATCATGGATGTCCGTTGAACTGATCTCTGGTGCTTGGGAGCATGCTGGGTTGGGTTGATCATCATCATGTCATGTTTACTTGTTTATACAAAGAATCATTAATCATTGATGAAATGTTGGTTCTTGGCGAACCTGTATATTTTAGTCATGCGTTCTACATCATGATTTCCCATTTGTCTTTTGGAAATTCCCCTTTGCTGATCTAGTGAGAGACCTGAAACACAGTGCGTTAGCTGTGCGAATTGTCCAATACCTGCCTAGGCATATATCTTGTAGTTATGATCTAAGTAAGAGATATGACTTGAACCCAATGAAACTTTGATACCATTTGTTTTTAATAATCGAGCACTAGTTTTCTACTCTGGTTTTTCATGTCATGTACTCGTTTCCCTTGGAATGCGTTAAGTTGTCAACTATATTAATTTTTTAGCAGCTCCTTAAGTTTCAATGCTTTTCTTCTTATATTAGGTAGCTGATTCACTGGAGAAAGGAACCGAACATGAAGATGAATACATGATTAGTGAAAAAGAGCTTCTAGTAAACAAGTAATTTCAGTCGCGGCATTTTATTTGACTGTTACATACTATATTTTCGTTCATCAATTAGTTGTGAGTAAGCTTGTATGGATCTCTGCTTTATAGATTCATTTCTATCCCAAAGGACATGGGGACGTTTAACTGTGGAGCATTTGTTGCTGGAATAGTACGGGTATGTATTTTGCCATGCTCAGTTACTGTCATCTGATTATCTAATCCTTATAGAAAGTGTCCAAATCAGTAGTTTTGTTTTGTTTCATCTATGGATGAAGGGCGTTTTGGACGGTGCCGGATTTCCAGCTGTAGTAACTGCGCATTTTGTGCCCATGGAAGGTCAACAACGACCACGGACGACAATTTTGATAAAATTTGCTGAAGAGGTATACTTCCATTGCTTTTACTTGTTACGTGTACGTATGCTGATAGCTAAATTACAAACTGATAGTTTCCTTTTCGGTTTCTACCTACCAGGTGCTACAAAGAGAAGCAAGATTAGGCTGATATTTATACAAGGAATTTTTAATTATGATATCTGTAATGCTGTACACCACCATAGAAAGATGTGGAACTTACACCACTGCATGTGAAAAAGTAATTTAGGATTTTTCATTACCCTATTGATTTTTCTGAACTCGTGTTTTTTATTCTGATGTATGTTATGGTCGGAATTATCCTTACACACTGTACAAAAAATCTCGTGTTCGTGTTGATGCTATTATTTTCAATTTCTGTCACCCCTTGTAATAATTGAGCATAACCTAGGAAATGAAAGCTTGATTTGCTAGCAAGCCATGGCATTAAAATCGCCTATGGATTCTCCGTCATCTCAACGATTGGTATGCTTTAGAAATAAAAGAGAGCGTGATATAAAAAAAATATAAACATAAATTATATATATATATATATATATAATCAGCAACATTAATTATATTTGTCATAGGCAGTTGAAACTTGACAAATTAAAGTTGTTGAAAAAGGAAAGTTAGTATTAAATTTGAAGGGTTTATTACATTTATTTGATATTTTATATAAACGAAAAACATTTTATAACAAAACCGTGTTTAAATTCGATAAGATTAATAGAAATGATAAAGTTTGTACATTGAATGCTTGTATCTTTTGTAACGAATAATTTTTCTTAAAAATTGAATAGGATTAATATACTAGGAAAATACTTGTTATTATTATGTGTTGGATATGCTTGTCTTCTGTCATTTTGTTTTATTTAGTTAAAGTTTAACTATTATAATATTTTTTATTATCTTTTATATTAATTTTTAATATATATATATATATATATATATATTTCATATTACTTTCGTGATTTGCTAGCCTGAAGTGTTTATGAAATATTATATTGATTTATGTTTTGAAATATTAAATTTTATATTTAATTTTATAAGGTGGTTTAGCGTAAGTCGGAAGGGCGGTGTGAAAGGTTGTGTTTAGAAGTAAAAGATGGAAGAGTTGTCAATTTAACTCTTTTCACTTAGTTTTTTTAACAGGAATCCAAATACGTCCTTTTAATAATTTTGCTCGCTCTAGGAGTATAGATGATTTTTTTTACTGTACGTAGATCATTTTTCCTACTAAAATACTAACGACCGTTGAGTCTGTTGTAAAATCAGCGGTTATTGGGACAAGTACGGTCCATCTTTCTGAAATCACGGATGCTGTAAATCAAATGGCAATCCAATTTCAAAATTCACAATTTAATAAACAAAAGTGTCGAGCAAGAGACCGAATCCAAGATCGAATGATTAATCGTGGCATGACACATCTGTTCCTCTCTTTTCTCTTCCCACCGAAAAATGCACGAATCCTTGACCATTCATGTGAACATCCCTGTCACGTGATATATACCATGGTTGTTCTTATTGGTTCTGTGGCATTTCTATATTCATTAAAATGTTCTCATGCAAACCTTCTACAGCACCCGTCTCTCTTTCGCTATGCACTCGTGGCCGTCAACTCCTTCATTTTCTCATGTGACTCCTTTTTTTGTGTCCGTGACTTCCTCCCTTTGCTACAGACAAATTACACTTCTCCAAGATACCCGTCTTCTAACTAGTTTTATGTCCAATTTCCTGGCGTAAGTTTCGCCAATAATAACCACAGTAACATAACTACTATATCCTAATCAAACATGCATTTATTTTCAATGTATTCATCACAAAATGGCTTATCTTCAGCTCAAGTGTTCAATAAAGAAGTCACATGTTTGGACTTTCTGCTTGCCCCGTTTGCCGCACTTGATCATGTGACCTATCACATAACGTCCACCTAACCAACCCTTCTTAAACACAATCTTCTGAGTCCAATATTATTCTCACTAAAAATGACAACTTTTGAAACAATTAATTTGGAGTTAATTAATTAATTCATTCATATATACCCGATGACAAGTTAAGTAATCTCCCATGTCCCACGTTATAAATATAAACAAACCATCACTCCATTCCCTGAACCCTCTAATTCTGTCTGTCTCAGAAGTGCACATGCGAAAAGAGATGGCTTCAGCCACCACATTTTCCCTAATGTTACACTTTCTGTTGTTAATATTATGTTCTTCGTTTCATCAACCAAGCTCAGCATTCACATCGCAAGAGTACCAGGAGGCTCTTGAGAAATCCATTCTCTTCTTTGAGGGACAACGGTCTGGAAAATTGCCTTCCAACCAGCGACTAACATGGAGGGGAGATTCTGGATTGTCCGATGGCTCTTCATATCATGTATATATACACATTGATATGTAATTAAAATTTTGAACTAAACTGTCTTATGGTTTTGTTGCTCACTAACAGTTTAATCATGATTAATGTTGTAATTCAGGTAAACCTGGTAGGTGGTTATTATGATGCTGGAGATAACGTTAAGTTTGGGTTGCCAATGGCCTTTACTACTACATTGTTAGCATGGAGTGTGATTGAATTTGGAAGCTCGATGATGGAGCAGATTGAAAACGCTAGAGCTGCTATCCGCTGGAGCACAGATTACCTTCTTAAGGCTGCCACTACCACCCCTGACACATTATATGTCCAAGTGAGCATACTTTTTTAACAGCCACCAATTTAAGTTCCATGCCTAGTTTGATTCTAAGAAAAACCATGAAAGAAAATTGATAGAAATGAACAAGAAATGTTGATTGATGCAGGTAGGAGACCCGAACATGGATCACAAGTGTTGGGAAAGGCCTGAAGATATGGACACTCCACGTAATGTATATAAGGTATCAGCTCAAAACCCAGGATCAGATGTAGCAGCAGAAACGGCAGCTGCACTGGCAGCTTCTTCAATAGTCTTCAGAGATTCGGATTCAGCATATTCCTCCAAATTGCTTCAAGCAGCCATCAAAGTAATTAATAAATATACATAAACCGTTCCTCCATTTTCATTTCTTGATAAGTGTTCTGTATGTTAATTGTCTAATCAATGTTTCTTTTCAGGTATTCAATTTTGCAGACCGTTACAGGGGTTCTTACAGTGATTCTCTTGGTTCTGTTGTCTGTCCATTCTACTGCTCTTACTCCGGATACCATGTAAGGCACATGCAGCTTCAAAAACTTAATTACATTTGTAACAATGAAACATGTGGCACGAATACGTGGTTTCTAATTGGACTTGTTTTTGTCGTAAATGCTATATAGGATGAACTTCTGTGGGGTGCATCATGGATTTATAAAGCCTCAGGAACTAGCTCGTACATGCAATATATTCGATCCAATGGCCACATTTTAGGCGCCGATGACGATGGTTTCTCCTTCAGCTGGGATGACAAGCGACCCGGAACTAAAATCCTCCTTTCCAAGGTACCCTCTGTTTACTTTCAACTCAAATTTCCTATTTTAGAGTGAAAAAACTGAATTTTTTTCATAAACTAAAATAAACTAGTAAAACATTTACGTTTTACAGAATTGATGAGATAAAAGTTAAACATACAAATTGATTTTAGGTTCAAACTTTGTATATATATGTGTCACTTACAAGGTTTATTTTGCATGGACTCGGTGTCAGGAATTCTTGGAGAAAAATTCAGAAGAGTTCCAATTATACAAGGCACATTCAGATAATTACATTTGCTCGCTAATGTCTGGAATACCTGGTTCTCAGGCTCAGTACACTCGAGGTAAGAAAATCTCGATTATTTATTATTTATCCTCATGGTTCATTAGAAAAAAAATATTGAAAAAGTAAGAGACTAGCAAGATCTGGTATTCAGAAAAGAAACATATTTGATGTTTTTCATAAAAACTTTTCATTCATTGTTTTATTTGTTGTTTTGTAGTGAAATGTTTGAGTGTGAAATTGTGCAGGGGGGCTTCTTTACAAGGGGAGTGAGAGCAATTTACAGTACGTGACATCGACAAGTCTCCTTCTGTTGACATACGCTAAGTATCTTTCTGCAAACGGGGGCAGTGTGAGATGTGGGACTTCAACGGTCACGGGTGACAACCTCGTAAACCTAGCCAAAACACAAGTTGATTACATTTTGGGAGATAATCCAAGAAAGATGTCTTATATGGTGGGTTTTGGGGAGCAGTACCCAAAGCATGTCCACCACAGGGGTTCCTCTCTACCTTCGGTTCGTGCCAGGACTCAGCACATTTCCTGCAACGAAGGGTTTCAGTATCTGTATTCAGGCTCTCCCAATCCAAATGAGCTTGTTGGAGCCATAGTTGGTGGTCCTGACAGCAATGATAACTTTTCCGATGATCGAAACAACTATCAGCAATCAGAACCAGCAACGTACATCAATGCACCCTTTGTAGGTGCTGTTGCCTATTTCTCTGCTAAACAATAGTGTGGTAGTAAGAGAGTAGTACCTATAGTTAACGCTTGTATTTAATTAGAAGAATCTCAGTATGGCGTTAGCCCCATATCGTTTAGGTCCGTGATGAATGTTTCCACCCGACAAGCAAGGTTTTTTCTCAAATCTAACATTCTCTTCTATCTATAAAATGTCTTTCATAAAGTAATATTAAGTTTAAGTTTATTAAAAATTATAAAATGGAATGGATATAAACATGTATTTGAGAATTATTTGTTCTTCTTGTTACATGCTATGGTGATTTTTGTTTTAATTTTCTCCCAGCATTTTTTAAAAACAAGTCAACATAAAAATTATTTTATCAAATTCGTTACACATTGTCATAATAGCACATGGTATATGTAACGTTTAATTAAGATATTTTTCAGGACAATGATCCTAAAATATACATGTACCCTAAAGTTTAAAATATCATACTTAAATAAAATTATCTTATTTTCATAAGCTTGAATTGTGTATCTTAAACCATAATAAATATCTCTCTTTCTGAGAAAAAATAAAACACTAAATCAATAAGTACTATATTGAAAAAGAAAAGTATTAAATGTCAGAAATAAGAAACTGACATTTTCAAAAACTGTGTAAAATATTGAAAAGGGAAAATATATTTTTAATTCCTCAGTGTTTAGAGACATTTTCTTTCATAATATTTTTAGTTCTTATTGTTAAGGGTCACTATTAAGGGATGGTATGACACATATGTTGACTAATATATGTTTTATCTGTCTCTGTTTTTGGGGAGTACTGTTCTCCCAGAAAGAAAAGTGAGTATTTCCCTAGTTTGTATCAAATAATTTATATATAGAAAGAAAAAGACTTATTTGCCCTGAATAGTGTTTTAACCCATTTTCAGAATTGCAAAGAAATGAAACGAAAATCCCGTGTAAAGATAAAATTACGCATTCATTCTTGTTAAACACAATTTATTTGAACAAATATAATCTATTGTATATATGCATAAACGTAGATGATAATCTATTACCTTATATATATATATATATATATATATATATATATATATATATATAATATTACAATAAAAATAATTGTAATAGTAAATTACAAAAAAAAATATTATTATTAATATTAAAATAAAATATATAATTTAAATATTAAATAAAATTAATTTCTAATAGTAAAATAATTTTGATTATTTTATAAATATATAATTTTATGTATTTTTAAAAACTATTATGTCTATCAAATAACTTATAATAACTATCACAAACATTTTATTTTTCATTTTTCACTTTTTCTTTTGATTGAAATAACCTCATTTTTCACTATCTTTTGTTTTGTTTTATCAAATTTCATGTAGTTTTTTTTTTTTTTTTTTTGTCCAGATTTAATGAGTCATATTAGCATAAAATTAACTTTTATAGCGATAAACAAACAGGAAATATGTGACTAAAGTAACAGGTACTTGTCTGAAGATAGCATATATATTTTTCTAGATGCAGAGAAAATTGAAAATGAATCGTTGGTTTAACATATTAAGCAGCTGCTCCAACAGCTACACCACCCTTGAGCCTGGATTTACCGTATAATGTTTCTTCAAATCGTATGATCTCATTCTTGGATCCATAAGCAACTTGAGTTCTCTCATCAATGTTATTGATCACCTTGTCCAGCACAGACTGATGGCCATCACTGCTGTAACCTCCAGCGTTTTCAATCAACAGCCCTAAAGGAGCTACCTCAAACAACAGTCTCAGCTTCGCTTTCGCCGATGGTGATGCCACGTTCGTGAAGATGCCTTTTTCTTTTACAATAATCTGCAATTTTTAAATCATGTTGATTGTTATACCAGGTTCACAGAACATCCATGTCTCATAAACAATATAAAAAACTGCTCTGCCTTAAAACATTATGCATGACTGTGTTTAAGAAAAGAACCTGGTTCACATCCGGCACCATTCCTCCGGTGTATCTCAATGTGTATTTTTCGTTGACGTAGTAGTCGATCAACTGTTGGAGGAAAAAGAAAGCTGTAAGTAATATTAAACATTATTAGAACACTAAAAGCTTCCTTTACTGGTATGAGAATACAGGTAGACCTTAGCATAATCGAGGTTGTCAGATGTGGCTCTCAAATTTCCTGGAGAAAATAGTTTTCCTTCACCAATTTCTGTGGTCTCTTTGACATGCTGCCATTTTCCTGAAATATGAAATATATACATCAGAAACGAAAAACAACGAAGGAACGAACATAAAGAGTTTACTTGTTGAGTAATGAGGAAAGTCATTGACAATGACAAGTTCCATTTTAAGTGAGCATGGAGTAATGTAGTAATGTGTGACTTCTTGCTTACTGGATTCTAGTAAATGTTATCTTACCTTCATCAAGAAGAAGAAATTCATGGGTGCCTGGGAAGCCTTTTATAGCAAGCACATATGTGGTTCTAGGACCCATAACCCCCATGGCTGCTGCAACTTGATCTCTTCCGGTGACCCCTGTCAACTTATCTCCCGGCCACACGCCAAAAATGGTGCCCACTGTGAAATTTGTGTCCACAATGCTGGAGCCGTCAAGGGGATCAAATGCAACACTAAATCCACCTGTTTGTTGCATATTCACACAAATGCATCACCTCAAAAGTTACATTTTGTAATACAGGCACACCTCAATTCAATTGCCAGTTTAACATAATTATTATGGCAGACCTTCAACTGGACCTCCCATGTCCTGGAGCTCTGGTTCTTCTTCAGAGCAAGCATACTTGCAGAAATGGGAGTAATTCAACGCCTTTCAATACAACATTGAAGATGTCAATTTCATCACATTGAAAGTAAGACATCTATTTATGATATATTTATCATCGGCTTTTATGTTAACTGATTTAAAAATTATACTAATAATGACTTTTGATAACAGTTCATCACCTGTCCTGGTCATACCATAACAGAGTGTCCCTAAGAAATCATTTGAACTGGTTTTCATTCTGAGAAATAAAATTGTCGATGAAAAGTTTTCGAACAACAGATCCCAACATAACAACTGATAACTAAAGTACTTTTTCTCTTACTAATAATTCTACTACTATTCATTTCATAATCCTGCACAAGAGCCACACATTTATGGGTCCCTTTTGTTGCACCAATCAAGAATGCATGAATTGGGTTAGTTAAACTATAACTGTGGAGAAATATGATGCAGAAGAATCTGATTTTGATTGTTTAATTGGGTAGAAACTTATTGCAAAATACTGGTCTAACCTCAAAGAGGAGCTGGTTAGCCAACATATCCACTGCAAGTTGCTCGTCCCCAAAAGAATTAACGCACTGCGTTCCACCACAAGAAGCCGTCTTCACTTTGAAGGAAATCGTTCTTAATGCCTCTCCCATGGACACCAACAACCTGATCAACCCCTTATCTGGTGTTGCTTTTGTGAGGAATTCTTCCTACAATACACAAACACCAACATCAGTTTATTTCACGTGCATGTGAACCAAAATACCAAAAGTTTGATATTGATATATGAACTTTGCACTGTCTAGATAACTCACCAGACTGTCACCAATTTCGCATCTGGTTACGACTGAAGAAGACTTTGTCTTGGAAACCTTCAGTGTCGATTTGGATGCCACCCTTAGCGATTCTCCAAAAAAAGAGCTCGATTTCAGACTCTATCATTGCAAACAATGTGGTGGTCGATATCTCATATAAAGAATTTAGTTGCAGAAAGAAAGAAAAAGGAGCATGGTAGGTAAAAGTAGAATTAAAAAGATTGAATCTGCATACCCTGAAGGCAAAAGATGGAGAGATGGAGGGTGGAGAGTGCTTGGAAGAAACAGTTGGTAAGAAAGGGCCGCGGGTGTAGCATGCTATGCCAGTTTCCATGGCTGCAAAGAAGAGGATGTCCAAAGGTTAAAGATGAAGTTGTGTTATTTTATGTTATTGCATTGATTGATAGATAGATAGTGAGACTAAGAAGGGAGAGGAGGGGATAGCAATTTTAGATATGTGGCTAACTATGTGTGTAGTGCCACGTGGCAGGTGCCGAGTAGATAGGCTAATGAAACTGCATTTTGGTATGAATATTTAGCATCGCATGTATTTATGTGGTTGTGCTATGGTCCTTTATTAACGAGATATGGTGGGGGAGATGCTAGCCACCACCGTTTGTTACTACCTGATTTGTGTTTAACTCTGTCTTCTGCTACGTGTGCTGTGGTCGCTCCTGTTTCACTTTTTAGCAACCAAAATATAAATTTAGGTTAAAGATAAGAATTTATTGAGACTAGGGTAAAGGAATATGAGGTACATTTAATCTAAAAGGGTTTTTATGTCAGCAATATTAAACTAAACCAAAAATATATATATATATATATATATATATATATATATACAAAATATGAATTAATTGTTTTATAATGAGAACTAGTATACGAGTAAATGCTCGTAAAATATTAAAATATAGGGATAAATATGTTTTTTATTTTTTAAATTTTGGTGAATTTTGAAATTAGTAGTTTTTCGAAATTTTATAACAATCTAGTCCTCCGTCTTTAGAAATATATGGATTTAGTCTTTTTTATTAAAAAATTTTTTATTAAGTTTATTTGACATTTTAAACGCATTTTATGATAATATTTGAGTTAATATTGATGCAGAAATGTATCAAACGGTGTAAACAATTCAAATATACTATCATGAAATACGCTTGAAACATTAGATAAACTTAATAAAATTTGGTTAAAATGACTAAATTTATGTATTTTTAAAGAAGAATGACTAAATTGATCAAAAAAATTTTAAAAAATTAATTCTAAATTTCACTAAAAGTTGAGTAACAAAAATATATTTAATCCTAAAATATATTAAATTAGAAAGTCTCATTTGGTTTGAAAGTAGTTCCACCAGCCAAAATTTAATGTTATATGGAATATTTTACATCACATATTGCCTATTGATCTGGATGTGTAACATAAGGGGTAAGATTATGCTAACTTATTTATTTGTTATTGATATACTGGTGCAGGTTTAGACTTATTGCAGTAGGTTTTTCAGGATATTTATGTTCAGTCTATTTTGTTCGTTATTCAGTTTATGAAATGTCAAAGCAGTCCTTTACTTAAAGTTGTTAGAGTTGTAGTTATTACTGCAGTGGTGTGGATGATTTGGCATATGATAAACAATTACAGATTTCAATTTCAATTCAACACACAAAATTAAAAAAACTTTTCATTTAAATTGATGTAATGTACTTATATTTTTTGTAGTTTTTCCTGCACAATATAATTTTTTTCATTACTCTTATGTTTTCTTATGTTTCACCTTTATTATAAATGTGTTTCACAGAATATGAATACTTTTTGGTGTATTAAATTATTAAAAAATGTTTTGGAACCGTGAATTGTAAGGCCCCATTTTTATATTCTGCCCTAAAGTTGATGGGCTGCCTTTGTGAGTGGGCTTAAGGCCGGCTCAATGTATAAAATTCTTAGGTCTGCCCTAAACCTAGAGTTCCTTGCCATTTTCAGAAAAAGCTTTGTCCTTGCCTTGAGCCACAACCGCCTTTACCTCTGCTAGGGTTTGGAGAAGTCGCAGTCTAGCAAGTTCAGCCGCATTTGTTCCGTTCCGCGTAAGTCTCCCCAACTCAAGCTCTATGTTCGTTCCGTCTCTTCTTTACGTTTTCAGTTTGAGCCTTTTAGTGAGCTCGTTTTAAACCTTGTCCTGCTGGTTTCAGTTCACTAAGCCGTTCCTTGGGCTACTGTCCTTCGCCGCTCGAGTATCGGAAGCTCTAGCTCGCATCTCCCAGGTACGGGAAGTTAGGGTTCTAGTTTCGAGTCTTTTTGGAACTGTTTATGCGTTGTTTGT
>Ga0214544_1000275_pt1 | contig 85938 bp, 60 predicted proteins | sample CNSS3metaG_FD_160074 | JGI IMG/M metagenome (GOLD analysis project Ga0214544, IMG submission 160074) | Root nodule microbial communities from cowpea collected in UCLA plant growth center, Los Angeles, California, USA - CNSS3 | ecosystem: Host-associated > Plants > Roots > Nodule | place: USA...
AATATACTGAACAAAAGTCGTTGTAGTTACCTTTTTTATTATCTGATTCAGATACATTATCTTTTAGCACCTTATACATTCCGTACAAAAGCCCATATTCCTTCTGCCCTGTTGGCCTTCAGACAATAGATATATTATCTGAGTTTTGGTGGTGCTCGCTATTGGGTGCTTTATGCTCTAGCAACATTTACCAGGTTCTTGTGCACAAGTAGCCTTAAAAGCTAGATATATATAACTCCTAGTAATCTGGTATTCTTATGTTGTAAGTAAAGCTTCAAAATATATTCTATTTGTCTTTGGGCTTTTAAGCTCCTGGAGGAGAGAGTGTAATGCTTTTTCCATGCAATTGATTTGGTTTTTCAACTATTTGGCGGGCCTTTAATATAGAAGAGATGGGTGAAAGTCAGGGGAACATACTTTTCCTCTTCATAATGAGCATGCTGAAGTTCTACTTCATTTTCTATTGCTATCGTGGTTTATCTCAACTTTTTAAAATTTTGTTATTTGAAATTTTGAAATGAGAAAACTTTTTAGGGGAGAAATTTTCTTCGGTTTTCCACAAGGCATTCGGTTTGTGAATCAGTGGACTTCTGCTAACTTAGCTTCTTCTTTTTTACTTCGCAGCTTGCTTTAACCATTGTTTATATTGCTGCGGGAGTTTTTGTTGCTGGTTGGATTGGTAAAGTTAAATGTTTAATGAAATTTTCATCATGGGAAATGTGTTTTATGAGATGTTGCATTTTAAGTCTTGTGCTATTCTAATGCTCTCCCCCTCCTGTGAAATAGAGGTTTCGTGTTGGATCTTGACGGGAGAACGGCAGACTGCTGTCATCAGGTCAAATTATGTTCAAGTACTGCTTAATCAAGATATGAGTTTTTTTGATACTTATGGGAACAATGGAGACATTGTGAGTCAAGTATTGAGTGATGTGTTGCTTATCCAGTCTGCTCTTAGTGAAAAAGTATGTCTTGTTCTAATCATGTGTATCAATTACTTCCTTCATAAAAAATTAGCTTCTCTGCAGTTAATATCTCTGGACATATGTCTTGTATAATATATTTGCACGCTTTTGATGACACAGGTTGGAAATTATATTCATAATATGGCCACATTCTTCAGTGGTCTTGTCATTGGCATTATCAATTGTTGGCAGATTGCTTTGTTAACATTAGGAACAGGTCCATTTATTGTTGCTGCTGGAGGAATATCAAACATATTCCTCCATAGGCTAGCAGAGAATATCCAAGATGCATATGCTGAAGCAGCTGGCATTGCTGAACAGGTTGTTTATTGTTGAAATTTTAATTTTATTACATTGACCTAAGTACTTTCATCTTTTCTTTTCCCATGTGTATGCATGAGATAGGCATATGGATGGTTTTAAGATTCGTATAGTATTCTTTGTCAAATTTTCAATGAGACCACCTTATCTATTTAAAATAACACCAGTACTTCCGAATTTTAAAGCTGACATGTGGAATGGTTCAACCTTAAGGCTTTCACTTCTTTTGATGGTATTGCATATTCATTTGTTTCTGTTGGCGCCTTCTTTAATTGTATATCATATTCGGTCTTCATTTTTTTTAGCTCAATTTGGACTATTGGGAATGCAGCCTTCATTTCATAAGGTGGTTTGTTCTAGATTCTCAAACTTCCATGCAAATGAAATTGTAAATGGTGGTTCAAAAGAATGCTTTGTGCTTGTAGCTATTTCTGAAATTGAAAAAGAGCTATGTATTTGTTTCAATTTATATGTTGCCAATTTTTCCTTCTTGAGTTGCCATGTTGGAATTTTAAGGTGAAAATATGAGATCCTGTTCCTTTGGCATGATAATCCTTCGGGTATTTAGTTCAAAATTTCTGATTGACTTTCTAGCTTACATTTTAAACTACAAGAGTCTTATTGCTTCGGGTTGTTTTTGGGTAGGACAAATGACTCTCACTTTAGTAACTGAATGGAATCTCCCTCTTTCCTTTGGGTATTTAGTGCAGAATTTCTGACTGACATTCTAGCTTACACTTTTAACTACAAGTCTTACTGATTCAGATTTTTTTTTTTGTGGGATAAATAACTCCCACTTTAGTAAATTAATGGAATCTCTCTTATGTTACGATTTTACATTTTGAATTAATGGAATTTCTGACTGACATTCTAGCTTACATTTTTAACTACAAGTCTTACTGATTCAGATTCTTTTTTTGTGGGATAAATAACTCCCACTTTAGTAACCTATTTACATTTTACATCTCATATTATTCCATGTGAAACAGTTTGAAGTTGTAAAAATGAATGATTGCTTTGTTTTGTTAATAACATCAGAAATGCTTTAGTTTTATCTTTATTTTTCTTTAATATTTGAATATGAAGTGGTACATTAAGAATGATGAAGTGTTTTAGTGCCACCAACTCTCAATATAAATAATTTATTGTGTTGCAGGCAGTTTCCTATATAAGGACATTGTATGCATTTACAAATGAAACTTTGGCTAAGTATTCATATGCAACATCATTGCAAGCTACTCTTAGATATGGTATATTAATAAGTCTTGTTCAAGGTCTTGGTCTTGGATTTACATATGGTCTAGCAATATGTTCTTGTGCGTTACAACTCTGGGTTGGAAGATTCTTGATTATTCATGGAAAAGCGCATGGTGGTGAAATTATAACAGCTCTTTTTGCTGTTATTCTAAGTGGCCTGTAAGTATCAATCCCACCCAATACATATAATTTCATTATATGTTAATTTATTTTACTTAAAATTTGTTAATTTTACTCAGGGGATTGAATCAAGCAGCTACAAATTTCTACTCATTTGATCAGGGACGAATAGCTGCTTATAGATTGTTTGAGATGATAAGTCGATCACCCTCATCTGTTAATCATGATGGCACTGCCCCGGATTCAGTGCAAGGAAATATTGAATTTCGGAATGTTTATTTCAGCTATCTGTCTCGTCCTGAAATCCCTATCTTGAGTGGATTTTATCTCACCGTGCCTGCTAAGAAAGCCGTAGCACTTGTTGGCAGAAATGGCTCTGGAAAAAGTAGTATTATTCCACTCATGGAGCGTTTTTATGATCCCACATTAGGTAAAATTTCTCCAACTGTACAGTATGATTTTGTTATTGCATTCAAAGTGCTGTTTTGGTCGTTTACAGATTTGTACTGTTTTTGTCAATCTGTGATTCAGGAGAAGTTCTTTTAGATGGTGAGAACATCAAGAATTTGAAACTGGAATGGTTGAGGAGCCAAATAGGATTAGTCACCCAGGAGCCTGCTTTACTCAGTTTGAGTATAAGAGACAATATTGCTTATGGTAGGGATGCTTCCATGGATCAAATTGAAGAGGCAGCTAAAATAGCTCAAGCACATACGTTTATCAGCTCATTAGAGAAAGGTTATGACACACAGGTAAAGGTTGGGTTGCTTTATCATGTTTTCTTTAGGATGGTGTTTTTAACTGTTTCCTTAAAGTGGCAGTCAGGTTTTAATTCCCAAAACTGAGCTTCTGGCTTTCAGGTTGGCAGGGCTGGTCTGGCTCTGACCGAAGAGCAGAAAATAAAACTTTCTATTGCAAGAGCTGTGCTTCTAAATCCATCAATTCTTCTGCTTGACGAGGTTACTGGTGGACTTGATTTTGAGGCTGAGAGGGCTGTTCAGGGGGCTCTGGATTTGCTTATGTTGGGACGCTCTACACTAATAATTGCTCGCAGGCTTAGTCTCATAAGGAATGCTGACTATATAGCTGTTATGGAGGAAGGTCAGCTTGTTGAAATGGGTACTCATGATGAATTATTAACCCTGAATGGCTTATATGCAGAGCTTCTTCGATGTGAAGAGGCAACCAAACTTCCCAAGAGGTCTCTTGAACAAATCACACTTATTCCTTCACCATGCATTATTGTTTGTCTACTCATAATATAACATGGATCTCTTAAAATATTGGGAGCGATGATGGACGGGGATCAATATTTTGTTTAGAGAATTATTTCTTAGAATAATGAACTAATAATATTGACACTTTTTTTAGTGCATTCAAATTTCCATTGACTACAGCATAAACATTTTTTATTGGAATAATGTTGAACATTTCCATACTGGCATTTTCATGGATTTACTCTTTATCACCAGGATGCCTGTTCGAAACTACAAGGAAACTGCGGGCTTCCAAATTGAAAAGGATTCTTCAAGTCATAGCTTAAAAGAATCATCATCTCCTAAAATGACTAAGTCACCCTCTCTTCAAAGAATGTCTAATGTATCCCGACCTTCAGATGGCACCTATAACTTGCAAGAATCACCAAAAGTCTGGAGCCCACCACCTGAGCACATGGTGGAAAATGGACAGCTATTGGATGCAGCAGACAAGGAGCCATCAATAAGAAGGCAGGATAGTTTTGAAATGAGACTTCCCGAGCTACCAAAGATTGATGTTCAGACTCTGCAGAGACAAAAGTCAAATGAATCTGATCCTGAATCTCCAGTTTCACCTCTTTTAACATCTGATCCTAAAAGTGAACGCTCCCATTCACAGACTTTTAGTAGACTACATAGTCATTCTGATGATGTTTCAGTTAAATTGAGAGAAACAAAGGGTGTGCGACACCAAAAGCCCCCACCACTGCGGAAACTGGCTGAGCTTAGTTTTGCTGAATGGCTTTATGCTGTGTTAGGAAGCATAGGAGCTGCAATCTTTGGCTCTTTCAACCCCCTTCTTGCTTATGTTATTGGTCTTGTGGTGACAGCTTACTATAGAATTGATGACACCCGTCACCTGGAACGGGAAGTAGACAAGTGGTGCTTGATCATTGCTTGCATGGGTATTGTGACGGTAGTTGCCAACTTTTTACAGCATTTCTACTTTGGTATTATGGGTGAGAAAATGACGGAAAGAGTTAGGAGAATGATGTTCTCAGGTTCATAACTACTTTTCTGCAGTGTATTTCTTTCAAAAGATGTGTGATTTTGAACATTACATAACCTGTTTCTATGATACCGCAGCCATGCTTCGCAATGAAGTGGGATGGTTTGATGGTGAGGAGAACAGTGCTGACAATTTGTCCATGCGATTGGCCAATGATGCTACTTTTGTGCGAGCTGCTTTTAGCAACAGACTTTCCATATTTATACAGGACAGTGCTGCAGTTATTGTTGGTCTTCTTATTGGGGCTTTGCTGCACTGGCGATTAGCACTAGTGGCTTTTGCAACCCTTCCAATTCTCTGTGTTTCTGCCATTGCCCAGGTTTGCACCAGCTGAAATATAACTATTTTTAAAATGGGCGTTATGAAATTGATGAACCTGTTCTAGACCAATGAGATCTGTGATATACAACGTGAATTTGCTTTCTCAATCTTTTAATTGTATGAACTGATGAATGACTTTCTAAGAAAAATAGGAGTCCGGTCAATTTACTTAATCTTTGCACGAAACTCATTGAATGCAGTCTGTTTGTACTATTGCAGAAATTTTGGCTTGCTGGATTTTCAAGAGGTATCCAGGAAATGCACAGAAAGGCATCTTTGGTCCTTGAAGATGCGGTTAGGAACATTTACACTGTGGTTGCTTTCTGTGCTGGTAATAAGGTAATGGAGCTCTATAGGCTGCAATTGAAGAAAATATTTAAGCAGAGCTTTCTACATGGGATGGCAATTGGTTTTGCATTTGGCTTTTCACAATTTCTACTTTTTGCCTGTAATGCCCTGCTACTTTGGTACACTGCCATATGTATAAAGCGAGGTTACATGGATCCACCCACTGCACTCAAAGAGTACATGGTTTTCTCATTTGCAACATTTGCACTTGTGGAGCCTTTTGGATTGGCTCCGTACATACTAAAACGACGAAAATCCCTCATATCGGTGTTTGAAATTATAGACCGTGTTCCTAAAATTGATCCTGATGATGGCTCAGCATTGAAGCCACCCAATGTATATGGAAGCATTGAGTTAAAAAATGTTGATTTCTGTTACCCATCTCGTCCTGAAGTGTTGGTATTGAGCAATTTTAGCCTCAAAGTCAACGGGGGCCAAACGGTTGCAGTTGTGGGAGTTTCAGGATCAGGAAAGAGCACTATAATATCTTTGATTGAGAGATTTTATGATCCAGTTGCAGGCCAAGTTTTCCTGGATGGTAGGGATTTAAAGCTATATAACTTGAGATGGTTGAGGAGCCACCTTGGTCTTGTTCAGCAGGAACCTATTATCTTTTCAACAACCATAAGGGAAAACATTCTATATGCAAGGCATAATGCCACTGAAGCGGAGATGAAAGAGGCTGCAAGAATAGCAAATGCCCATCATTTCATTAGCAGCTTGCCTCACGGTTATGACACTCATATAGGGATGAGAGGCGTTGACTTAACCCCAGGACAGAAACAGAGAATTGCAATTGCTAGGGTAGTGCTGAAAAATGCCCCTATCTTATTGTTGGATGAAGCCAGTTCATCAATTGAATCCGAGTCAAGCCGAGTGGTGCAAGAGGCTCTAGACACACTAATAATGGGAAACAAGACTACCATTTTAATAGCACACAGGGCTGCAATGATGAGGCATGTGGACAATATTGTAGTGCTTAATGGCGGACGGATAGTGGAGGAAGGCAGTCATGATTCATTGGTTGCAAAGAACGGTTTGTATGTCCGCTTGATGCAACCTCATTTTGGTAAGACCTTGCGTCAGCATCGACTTGTTTAGAATATGGGAGTAATTGCTACAAATGTTTGTTCACGACCTCTCTACCTGAAGGGTTTTCCCAACAACGTGAATGACGACATGGCAATGATTGCATCACTAGGCATAGGAATTGAATACTTTAGGACAAATAGATGATGTGTAGGAAGAAGTTAAATATAGGATTTTGGAGTTTGGTCGGTTTGGTTGAATTCTTTTGAAAGCAAGCAGCTTAGACTGGGTGTTATCCATTCCTGGTATTGATTTGTTTCTCAAGAGAGAGTGGAATCAACACTAATTCTTCTGAGGTCAGGCAACTCTTTTACTGCTCTTCCTTTTCACTCTCCCTAGCTCCACCGTGGATTGTGAACTTATTCATAACTCTAATTTTCTTTTTTCTTTTTCGATTTCTCATAATTGTAGAAAATTCAGATCCAAGAGCTGTAACCTCTGTATATATAATATATAGCAATAGTTTGGAAGGCATTCCTTTTGCTGCTTGAATCCTCAGTGTTTTTCCCTCGTTAATATTCTTGCTCTTTTTATAACATTCATTTTTTAAACCCTCTTTTACTTGTATAAAGATCGGAAGATATTCTGTGCACTTGTGCTTCGTGTCCAATCTTTATTTTTTTTTCTTTAATTCTGGGTACTATATCAAAATTCTTTCACTGTAAATGTTTACTTTTGAAGGAGGTAAGAATAAATACCGCGAGCAACTTTTTAAGCAATGATATTCTTAGTGGATTGAAAAATTATAAATAATAACGACCACGTCTTCTAAAATATTTTTTTTCCGTCCTTCCACTCTATGAGAAAAGTACTTCTATAGTTACAAATAAATATAAAAGACTAAAATGTCTAAAACAACTCACTTTTTTTAAAGATCCATAAATTATTTTCCTTTTCTTAAAATCAATTATACTTATCATAGAAATTATTATAAGAACACAAAATTAGCCTAATACAGGTGTTGAATGAAGTTGTGTTTTTGATGTCGTTTCTGTAGGTATTTAATGTAATTTTGGGTAAATAAGGTGTTATTGTTTTAAGGTAAAATCAAACTTGGTCTACAAACTTGATTGTGTAAAAGTACCATATTTTCTTAACCTGTAAAAGAAGATGGTAAACTACTTCACAGAAAAAATAAATCATCTTCTTCACTTATCTATGGAAAATTTTTTTTTTTTTTCAAACCAGATGCACAACTTTTTTGACAAATCGCTTTTAGAGATATTTTAGTTATTAACAAAGTTAACTAAAAGAGACTTAAGCATAAAATGGTAGATGTAAAATGTATATAAAAATTTATTAGGTGTCAAAATAATAGTATCAAATATATTAACATGTGTGGCTAATTGTTTGGCAATTAAACTCAGATCTTACTGCATTGTGTATCTAAATAAAGATGATTACTATATATTCTTAGACACACAAATAACAACCTATTTTGGCCAACCGCTACTTTCGCTGATGCTGCAAATGTTAGAAGCAGAAGCTTTTGCAAGAATCCTTTGATCTCAGATTTCACCAACATCACATAACAGCCACACACTTGGCCAAATTATCACTCCATGAGGACTCAACTTCTTAGTCCTTACAAGCTGCAAGCTTTATTGCATCGTGTCGCTGACCTTTTCCTTGGCCGTTAATTTTGGTGTTCATAGTGCGAATATAACTCTCACGGTTAGTCCTCATTCACAACCAAATTGTATAGAAATGAAAATTCAGAAACACGTTAAGTTTTGTTCTGTTTGTTGAGGTTCTGATTCCTGAGCTACCCAATAATAATGGCAATGTATAGAATTGCAATTGGGTCCCCTGCAGAGGCTGGCCAACCTGATGCAATTAGAGCAGCATTTGCAGAATTTTTCTCCATGATCATTTTCGTTTTTGTTGGGGAAGGATCTGGCATGGCTTACAGTGAGCACTCCAAAAAGTTATCTTAGTCCCATTTAAAGTTACATTGCATTTCAGAATAATTTAGTGTAAATTTTAAGTGTTCAACACACTGACCCTATAATTTAATTGAGACTTTAGTGTAAAGTTTGTCAGATATTGTATTGGATCTTCCTCTACATTCTTATATGTTCTACAATCATTATGTGTTTGTGGTTTTGCTTCAATCAATCTTAAATGACATAAAACCTAGCTTTTTTATTTAATTCATAAGAAAGAATAATAAAGTTAGATTAAATTACTAATCGCACAAAGATCGATGATCATGCAATAATTTCTCCCTATCAAGGTTCTTACTTCTCTTAAGTAATAGAAAACTTTAAGACAAAGTGGTAGCACTCACAATCACACATAAACACATGTAGTAGTTCTACACTTCCATTCTGAATAATGCTAGCTAAATAACATTTGAAAACTGTTAAACCAGAGTTGAAATTTTCAACAAGAGTTTCAATTGTCATGTGTTCTATTTTAGTGTTGTTTAGGCTCAACAATGTGAGGATTTTGAGTGTAGCTGTTGATTGGCTATTTTGATAGGCAAGCTTACCAACAATGGACCTGCAACACCTACTGGTCTAATAGTTGCATCACTGTCTCATGCATTTGGGCTTTTTGTGGCTGTTTCTGTTGGGGCAAACCATTCTGGTGGTCATGTGAACCCTGCAGTCACATTTGGTGCCTTTATAGGAGGAAACATAACCCTGCTGAGAAGTATTCTGTATTGGATTGCACAGTTACTTGGTTCAGTTATTGCATGCATTCTTCTCAAGTCTGCAACTGGTGGAATGGTAACCCTTTAACCCTTTAATCCTTTCATCTTTCTTCAGCTTTAACCTTTTGCACTCATTTCATGGTTGAAACTCTTACTTGTAACTTGTACATTGCAGGAAACATCAGGCTTTTCTCTGTCCCCTGGTGTGTCTGTGTGGAATGCATTGATTTTTGAAGTTGTGATGACTTTTGGTTTGGTATACACAGTTTATGCAACAGCAGTGGATCCAAAGAAAGGGAATGTGGGAATTGTTGCTCCTATTGCAATTGGTTTGATTGTGGGAGCCAATATCTTAGTTGGTGGTGCTTTTGATGGTGCATCAATGAACCCAGCTGTGTCCTTTGGCCCTGCTGTGGTTACATGGCAATGGACTCATCACTGGGTCTATTGGGCTGGACCATTCATTGGTGCAGCCATTGCTGCAATTATCTATGATAACATCTTCATTGGTGATGATGGTCATGAACCTCTTTCAAGCAGTGACTTCTAGAGTTTGCTTTCTGATAAATGTTAATGTGTTCTTGTGTTGTTCTTCATATTGAGGAGTGAATAAAATTGCTGAAGGTTTAAGAATTAAAAGGATTCTTAGTACTCTATTTTTCTGTTGTAGGAATTAAGATTTCTCTTTTTCTGGTGTTGTAGAGATGAACAAGGAATTTTTAGATGTAATATTTACTGTTAGACCAATGAGTTGCAGTCATTTTTAACTTTTCTCTGCTGTTATTCTCTTTAATAGGGGTAATGTAATGAATTATAATGTTAAACCATGAATTCACTTTGCTCATTAATGTGATATATTTTAAATCGCATGTTCTATAAGAAAAAATAAAAAATAAAAAATCAAATAAATATAGGAAAGCATAAAAGTAAAATAAAATTTGAGTTTCCTTTTACTTTTTGTAAAGAAAAATAAGGGAAATAATACAAAAAAAAAAAACACTAAAGAATAAAATATGAGAGGAATATTCTCAACTAAGAACAATATGGAAAGTTGGGAAAGATATATGAAATAAAAGAAATATAAAATAGTAACAATTAATGAGTAATAATATGAAACAAATAAATTTTAGAAATATTGAAAAATTGTGTTTAATTGAGTTATCATACTTTTGAAATTATGGTATAAAATTTATATTATTTTGTAAGTATATTATTGCTGGGGTTTTATAGATAATAAACTTAAAAGGTTACCACTTCTTATTTATGAGTTTTCTTTGTAAGAGATGTGATATCACCTTTGATATAAGTATAAAAATTTAATGTTTGTGAATTATTTTTATTTAAATTAACATATTACTTTTGAGCTATTTGATGAAATTAAATTAAAAATACCATAACATAGTTATAACCGATAGTCTCATATGATTTAGGAATCTAAACTAAACATAGTTTCCATACTTTTAAGTATTGTATATTTTATATAATATTTTAATTTAAAAATTTATAACATGATTTTAAACTATTATTATGAGTGAAACATATGTGATTTTCATTTATGCCATAAACAAAAAACTATGAACAACTTTTTTTCATATATATGTATTATACATAGGTTAAGTAAATCTCTATCAGATTCATGTTTCACTTTGTTTACAGTCTTTATTCAATTTCTTTTGATCTATTTAATTTTACAGATTTAAGAAACATGTAAGAATGTACTTAAAAACTATTTTAAAATTCACTAAATAATAAAATCAAATTTATAGGATAGAAAATTAAAGTCCACATAAACAGATATGAAACCATTATTTTTATGACTAAGAGTTTTGCAACTCATAAATTTTCCAAGTTTTTCATAGAAAGAAGTGTCGTGTGAAGAGAGATTTCTTCCCACACATCATTCTCTTTTCAATACCTAAATACTTTACAACTATTTATTTTGTTTAGGTCCACACCTATGTTATGCATTAATCACTCACATTTAATACTTTTGTACTTACATCTTTATAAAATTCAACTTGTAACACTTATTTTGGCTTTAATTTATCTAACTCTTTAAATGTGTGAAAACGAATTATGCTAAAAACTTTAGATTAATGGACAAGAATTAATGAACATTGAGGCATTCTAGAAGAAACCAATTCCAAGAGGAGCACGAAATCCTCAGAGTATGTTACTTCCATCAGCAATGTTGTTTTTTCTTGACTTTACCTCAAAATCTGTTTTTTTTTTTTTACCTAGTCCTTGTAATAGAAACGGTCCTAGTTAGGTTTTCTCCATTCAAAATCTCAATGGTAAGAGAAAAACGAAATAATAAAAATGTAATGGGTCCATTGTCCATAGCCACAAGCTTTTCCCCAATTCAAATCATCAAGTTATAAGAAAGCTTCACCCTTTGAAAGATCTCGAGCTAAATTGTTACAAGTTTAATTTTTCCATTTTAGAAGCTACTCGTTTGATTGGAGACAAATCTTTTCATTTTTTTTTGGTACCACGGAATCATAACTTAATAAATATACTTTAATAGTTTAATTAGTAATTTGATATCTATATTTAAGCTTTTATATTTACTTTTTAGTCAATTGAATTCTTATTTTTTTTAAAAATTCAATTGAGTTGGTTATTTTGTAAAAAGAATTTAATTAGGTTTTTATGTTAAATTCACGTTAATTTTGTTTGAAAATATCACATGGTAAAATTTAAATTTATCATATGTCAAAATTTTAGTCATTTTTTATTTTGAAGGTGTCATGTGTCAACATTAGAGAAGTTTTAAAATATAATATAATCTAGATTTTAATACAAGAAAAATTTTGATTTTGACATATAATACTTCCAAAACCAATTGAATCAAGTCATAAGTATTTTTAAAAGATATAAACTCAATTGAGTTAAAAGCAAATATAAAAACAAAATCGAATTAAAGACTTGAATATAACACCAAATGACTGATTAAGTTTTTTTTAATAATTTTGGATGGCAAGTTTTAATCTACTTATTAAAATACTTTTATGAAAAAACCTATTTTGGATATTAGATTCCTGAAAAGTAAATTTGTTTCATCGACCAAATGTGGCACACCATTTTGACTATATTGACAAGTCTGTGTCGTCTTAATGAAACAAGAGTTCATTTTCAAGAAGCATTTAATGGCCTCCTCTTTCCTCTTTTGTGTCTCCTCATAGTTTTAAATTATGGTTGCAAATGTAGTTATGGCCACAGCAGAAAAAAGGTGAGGTGCAGTTATTTTTGTACATGTTTATAGATGAAGAGATTGTGGTGTGAGAGCAAGAAAGATCATATTGAAAGAAGAGATTACATGGGAAAGGATCTGTTGAGTAATCTACCTGATGAAATTCTGGGTCGCATAGTTTCTTTTCTGCCAAACGAATCAGCACTAGAAACCACTCTCCTTTCTACCAGATGGAGAAACCTGTGGAATGAAGCTGTTGTGAGACATGGAAGTGAAGAAGATATCATAGGTGTTGTTGCAGGGTTCATCACAAGTTTTGAGGAGCTTGATCCATTGAAGCACCCCAGAAAGCTTCAATTTCACTTTGATCAAGAGAGTGTGGTTTTGGCAACTGTTGCAAATAACAGTAAGCTAATGCTTGATTTCACCACTTGGAAGGAAGAGATCCAGTATGACTTGTCGTTCAAGCCATACCAGTCTCTTCCTTCCACTCTATCAGTCAAAACCCTCTACCTCAAATCAGTGAGTTCTTTCACCAGTGAGGTAGCTTCTTCCATTGTTTCAAACTTGCAGCACCTTCAGAACTTGGTGCTCATTCACTGCAAAGGGTTGGAATCTCTGAGTGTTGATTCCACCTCAGAGCTTCACATGTTAACCATCTTGGATTGCTTAGAGTTGAAGTCTCTTAATCTCAAAACTTCTAAACTCAAGTCTTTTCGGTACCGTGGGCCTCTTCCTTTGATTAGGCCAGAGTTTCATTTCAACCTCAGTGATGCCATGCTTGATTTCAGACTAGGATTAAGCTGCACTGGTTTCACCACCAAGGATTTTGATGCAACCCTCTTAACCATAAAGAACTCTGAAGTTCTTACTCTGTGTAAATGGACTTTTGAGGTATGCCATGTTTGTTTAATTGAATTCTTTTGGTAGTTCTCGTATGTACATTCAGAAATTGTAAAATGGGTTCAACCTAACACTTCTATGCACATTTTCATCACTTGAAATATGCTTATGATATCAAAATGATCTGGTATAATTAACAGATAATCATGCTCTTTAAACATATTAATATTATCAACTGTATGAAAGAACACCAGTTAAGAAATGTCTGTTCCTTGAAAGAGTTTTTAATACTTTAAGAGATACATGGTTTACCTCAAAAGGCATATTTTTATGACTTGTGATTGTTGGAAATCCCAAATCGATTCGAGATAAGACAAATTTATTTATAGTATACAAGTGAATGCAAACCTTATCTCACAAATTAGTTTTGTAAAGTTGAGTTAGATCTAAAACTCACTTCTTAACTCTGATGCAATGATGAGAATCAAGACCAAGATGTTTCATCTTTTAATTTTTCTGCTATGAACAATGTAACTCCAGCAAGGTTATCTTTTTGCAGGAACTAATATGGCCATCGATTTCTCCTCTATCTGGGAGCTTCAAATTCTATAAATTAAGAGAGTTATGGTGGATTGACAACTGTAACAAGAACATGGAAGCCTTATTCTCCTTCTTGAAACTATGTCCTTCTTTGGAGCAACTTTTTGTGACTGTATGTGTCCTCATAAGGGATTTATTGAACATATGTTCTGCTTTAGTTGTTAATCTTTCTGACATAATTCATTTTTCACTGACTGATATGCAGATTGATCCTGAAAGTTATTCTTCTGAAGGGACCAATTCATGCTTAATGAAAGAGACTAAATGCACTGAACTGCAACATCTTAAACTGATAAAGTTTATTGGTTTTCCTTGTCCAAAAGATGAAATCTCATTGGCTAAGGGTTTAATTCATATGATCAAGGGAAAACCTCCAAAGATAAACACTTCGGATGGGAATTTCTTGGATGCAGCCTCTGTGCAGTGATTTTTATCAGTCACAACAAATAAAGATTTGTTGCAAAGAAAGCAAAATTGAGAAAAAGTCATGTACTAACTAAGCATGTGTATTTTTTTTTTTTGTTTTCTTCTCCTATTGGCTTTATTAGTAGCCTTGAAGCAGTGTATTTGCAGATTAAGGTAATTTAGTTTTGAAGAATAAAAACTAACTTATAAAATGGCATTTCAATGATGTCATTTTGATCAAATTCAATTTAATTTTTTCAACTGTTTTTGTAGGTTTTAATTAGAATTGATTAATTTTGACGTATGATATAAATATTGTTCTACCTGTATTATGGAAAGCAAAGTCAATTATTGCCGGATCATTAGTGCAGACATTGAAATATCATTCTGATTCTGTTTATGCAATGAACAATTGTAATTGAATGGTTACGAACAAGGTAAGATAAAAGGAATAAAAAGGGAAAATTAAAAAATTACATCCTCAGTTTATATTAAAGTGCTTTGTATTTATAAAAATTTATGCCAAAAACGAATTTATGATGAAATTTAGTATAATATTTCAATCCAATATAAGTTATACTTTCTATTTTGAAATCATACTAACTTAATTTTAACTAAAATTTCTTTCAAATGTATATATATGGATATCAATAATCTTATCCTAAACTTTATTAGAAACGTATAAAGTTTAGATTTAAAGTATTGATTATTTTAAGAATAAAATTATTCAAACTAGTTTTAGATATGGATAAAATATCTAAGTTTCATTCAATATGACATCAAACTAAATATTCTTAAAAGTTCTAAATCTTTAAAATAAAATTCCAAAAGAAAAAAAAAAAAAAAAAACTCATTTGGCTTCAATCGCTTCAAACAGTGATTTCGTAATTTCGTTATCCTTCATTCACATTCAAACGTGCTTAGTTGAAGAATTATTAAATAAAACTATTTTATTAAGTGTGATAGCGTGTTAAACATTTTTTATTCTTTAATTAGAGTAATGGGAACACTAATTAGCATTATTTTTACAATCATAATAGAAAAACTCTCCATTATTCTCGCCGACCCTATCCTTGGTCCACACAAATAATGGAAAAGGTGGAGAATCTACTTCTTCATTGATTGTAAGAATATACAACAAGCTTAGACTCAGTCTTCTTCACCTCCAAATTTTGAAGTCCTTTTGCTAATTCTGTACATGGTCAACAAACATTGAATTTTACTTTCAATAAATATTATTTATTTTGTTTAAAGCATTGAAAACAATTCCAATTCAGGGTATTGTAATTGCTATTACATTTTATGTAATATATGGAGTTACTTCAGATAAAATCCACCATAATAAAGCTACAGGTGCATGCATGCATACTTTTTTCAAGCTCAATTTTGAATATGCCAAGTTACTCTCAATTAATATAATAATACAGTGGAAAATTAAAGCATGACCCAATTCTATCGAATTATCAGCAGTTTGAGAAGGGAAAAAGAGTTCAGACAAAACCAACGCCAAAATGACTGCAAGGTGTTGAATGGCCATGTTTCTTTGCTTAAACCAAGTCCAATTTAACAGAACAATTTGTATTCTTAGTTAATAAGAATTTAGAAATCAGCATGAATCAGATTGAAATTAGATATCCATGCTTGTTGAGGGAAGACACAATCATGGAATCAAGCTTTAAATATGACAGAGACAATGAGGGAAAAGGTCTCACTCACCTGTGAATAAGTGGGCCTTCAGATAAGAAATCTAGCAACTGCTTAACTTATCTTATATTCATTTACTTCCGATTCTGCAGTGATATAGTTAGGACCAACGTGACAATATAATAACACACTTTTCTATGAACCAAGGAAAAAAATGAAGCGTATTTGAACAGATTAGCCATTGATTTCAAGAAAATCTAATTCATCATTTGCTGAGAGAGGATAGACGACGAGCTTACAAGCATTGTTCATCACCAAATTTTGGAGTCCTTTTGCCAATTCTGTACAGGGCCACAAGACCTGAACTTCCCGCAAGGTATTCAAAGACCACACTTCTTTTGGAAGCTGAGTCAAGGATTTGCAGCTTCTGACGACCAAACGACGAACACGTGGCATTGAACCTCTGTCCACTCTCCACACCTTGACCTTGATTGCAACCATCTCAAACACTTGAAGCTGAAGGAACCCTCCCGTGGCACAATGCAGGTCAAATCTAGTATCATTCGTCTGCGATGACAATTTAAGAACTTGAAGGTTGGGAAGCTTTCCTAGCATATGCATGACAGTGGAGTTGAAGAAACCAAACTTTGTGAGGGATATCTTGGTGATGTTCGACGGAAACATATTTGCATTTTGAGGAATCTCAGTAGTGCCTATCACTTTCAGCTTCCGGAGATGGCTCAGGCGATGGAGGCTCTGTAACTGTATACGAGCATTGCACTTGTCGCGTCTTTCGTAATGTATACCCAATTTTGTCATCCCTGGGAACCTACGACTATCCAACAATGATGTTGTGCGAGGATCAAGAGCCACGGTTGAGAGGGTTTGAAGATTGGGCATGGTTTTACTTTCTGAGGGCATTTCTGGGAGCCCAACGGGTCCAAACAGCAGAAGATGCCTTAGTTGTTTAAGTTGCCATAATTCACCAGAAAAGGATTTTATAGGCGAACCTCTCAAATCCAAGGTTTCTAGATTCCACAATCTGCATATAGAAGGTGGAATAGTTTCAAGATTATGAGAGTGTATCCTCAAGTACCTTAAATGAATGAGCTTCTCCAAATCAGTGGGTATGGAGTTAACATTCATTCGTCCTAAATCCAACACGCGAGCCAGCCTGAAGCTCTTGAGAAGCCATCTCCAGTGATTTGCCTTAACCTTGTACACCTCTTGCCCGAAGCATAACAAGGAACGCGTCGCCGAGATGGTGTAATCAGATACGATACTCGAAGAGAAATGAAACAGAGTACCCTGGAGAGACAACTTACGGGGACAACTATTGAGGTTCTGAAAATCAATCTCTCCACAAACCTCGAAAAACTTGTCTTCCCTGCTCTCGGATATGCAGAGGTCGCGAAGAAGATCGTGAATCCGACATGTTTTGACTCCCCCATCATTGGTTCTACTTACCACTTGGATCAAGCTTCGATCCACCAGTTCATCCAAGTACTCTTCCGCGATGTATTCCGGCTCTGGTATGTCTTGGCTTACAGAAGTTTCTTGTGTTAATAACCCTTCGGATATCCACAACTGGATCAACTGCTTCACGGGGATCCTATAATCTTCAGGGTACATGCCAAAATACAGAAAACAAGGCTTTAACCTCGCGGGCAAGGAATCATAGCTGAGTTTGAGTATGTCCTTGAGTGTGTTGTCCCTCCCAAGATGCCAATTGACATGGTCCTTGATTCTAGACCAATCCCTCGGTGACTTCTTGTTACCCAAAATCCCTGCCATCACAATAAGGGCAAGTGGCAACCCATCACAGCTTTCAGCGATCAATTTTCCCAGAGACTCTAAATCCGAAGGACACTCTTCTCCCCTAAACACCTTCTTGGAAAGCAGCTCCCAACTTTCTTCTTTGGTGAGGAAGGGAAGAGCGTAGGGAGGAACAGGACCAGCGTGAGAAGCCACCTCAGCCCAACGAGTAGTCATCAATATTCTGCTTCCGTTTTGATCATCGGGAAATGCCCCTTTAACCTCATTCCACACCTGTTTCTGCCAAACATCGTCCACCACAACCAAATACTTGCTTCTGTTTAAGCATTCTCGCACCTTCATCTTCAGCTCTTCATCACTCACACTCGTCTCTTCTCTTTTCTTGAACAAACCACTGTACTTGGATGTGGACAGCAAACACTTGAGAAGGCTCAAGAAAAACTCCCTGGGTCGATAATCATTAGACACATAACCCCACGCACGACAAGGAAACATGTTCTTCACTCGGTTAGAGTTATATACCTTTCGAGCAAGCGTGGTTTTCCCCAAACCACCCATTCCAACGATGGAAACAACTTTAAGGCGCGAATCCGACACCGTGAGTTTCTCAATCACAACCTTGGAGTCCAGCGCAAACCCTACCACCTCTTCCTCCTCCACCTCCCTCCTCTGCTTCCGAATCCGCTCCGCTTCCTCTTCGCCGCCCCTCTTTCCGTCCTCGATGCCGTACCTCTGTTTGTTGTCGAAGATCTCTTTGATTCGAGCCTTGATCCCGTCGACCTTCCCGGCCACCTGGTGAAGCATGAGCGCGTGGTCCACACCGCGGAATCCGACTTTCCCGATCACGTTTCTCCGGCTCTGCTTGATGACGCCGGCGACGTAGGTGTCGATGACGTCTTCGGCCTCGTGCGCCACGTCTCTGATCTGGCTGACCAGTTCCGCCACCATGTCATGCTCTTTGCGCTTCCCTTGAGAGTTCCTGAGGAAGAGATTCATGAAGCGGAGCTCGCTCTGCAACGACGCCACTTGATCGCGCACGCCGGCGAGAAGTTTGGCTTCCTCCACCAACAGCCTCGTCAATTTGTCTATCAGAAACACCACAATCGTATCCGCCATTTCTCTGCACTCTGCAATTTGGATTGGAAATGGACCAAAGTACCAATCGTGGTGCACTGCACTGCACCGGTAGCTTCCTTGTTCTGTATCTAACCACAGAGGTCAACGTCTTCGCATTCTCTCCATAGTCAACACTTTCCACTAACAACCCAACCCCTATATGGATAATACTTCCTGGACCATTCTCATGTCATCGATTATGTTTTTTTCTCAGATATTTTTCTTTTTTCAATCTTTCTTTACTCTCTCTCAGTTTAAAAGCTCTCGTTTATACGAAATTAAAAAAAAAAAAATCAAGAATTACATCAAAATACGCATGTTAATTCTTTTCCATTTTTTTGCTTTCATACGTTGTCTTCTTTCTTTTGTATTTTTTTTCAAACTACGTTTTCGAGGAGGCTGTTCTTACTGCATCTCCTCGTACACTTACAAATTTCAATGTGTCTTTTAGTTTAGTTTAGTTTAGAGTTTTCATTCTATATTCTGTAATGTATAATTTAAAGACGTTTCAAATCATACAATCTATAATATTTTTTTATTTTAAAACACAGAACAACTATTGTATTTAGGAGTAAATATGATTTTATTCTTTTAGTAAATTTTGAAATTAATTTATTTCAAAATTTTGTACTAATTTAGTATTTTATTTTTTAAAATATGTGAATTTAATTTTTTAATCAAATTTTGTTAAATTTATTTAATATTTTGAATGTATTTTATAATAATATTTGACTTAATCTTAAAGCAAAAATATGTCAAACACTGTGAACAACTTAAATATAATCCTGAAATGCATACTAAACATCAAATAAATATAACTCAAATTTGATTAAAATGACTAAATCTACGTATTTCAGAAGATGAAAGACTAAGTTGGTCTAAAATTTCGTTAAGAGAGAAAAATAAATTTAACCCTTGTAATTATGTTCGGAAATGAGTTTTTTATAATACATTTATATGAAATGTGTTTCGAAAAACCTTTACATGAGATGTGTTTTGAAAAAAGTTTTTCAAAATATGAGATGCGGTTAAGTAAGAACTTTTTGAAATGTATTCTTTTGTATTTCTTCTTTAATTCTCTTTCGTTACTGAACATTCTCACTTTTCTTCTTTCTCTCCAGCTACGAGAGGTTATGTTTAAGTCTTTTTTCTATTATTGTGGGGGTGCAGGAAGCAATAGGCTTATTGGTAGGACCCAATTTGAATAGTTTGGTTCCCTTTTGTTTCATTTTGTCAGAATTTTGTTTCATTTCGTATAAGTGGGCTCGGCCCAGAAGCAGTTAAAGCCAATCCTCTGTTCATTTTGTTTGGTTTATTTTCCCCATAAATTATGGTTTGTTCAAACTTCATTGTCTTAATAATGTATCATGAGAATACATATAAAAGATATCATAGAAGTGCATGATTTGTGAGTTAGGAGTATAAATAAATAGTTTGAAAAATGTAATTATTGATATAAAAGCGATTTATTTATGAAGAAAACCACGACATCAAAATAGAAAAAAATAAACGCATATGTCTAATCAAACTCAATTATAAAAGCGAGTAAGAAAATTAAAAGTAGATTAAATTGTCAAAAATCCACTTGTGAACGATAAAATTAATGTTGTATTCTAATTTTCAATATTGTTGTAGTTAAATGAGATAGTAAGTAAAAATTTGCTAAGTGAAGAATAATTAATAGTGTTGTAAATATAAATGGTGTCCTTAGAGTATGTACTAACACAAAATAGGTTTCTAATTAACTGTAAATTTATATTTGACATCTAGTTAATAAACGTAAATTTACATTTCATCTAAAGCAAAAAATCAAAAATAAAATTTATGTCTAATTTTTATAAGTCAGATATAAATTTTGACAACTTAACTATAAAATGTTATCATTTTTTTTTGTTAAATATGTTTTTGGTATTTTAATTTTGAGTGAAAATTGAAATTAGTACATCTTCAAAATTTTATATCAATTTAATCTTCTTTTTTTAAAAATTATGTGAATTAAGTTCTTTTAATCAAATTTTGTTAAACTTATTTGATATTCTAAATGTGTTCATCAATTAACATTGAAGTGAAAATTAGTTAAATGATGTATAAAATTCAAATACTATTATCAAACGCATTTGAAACATCAAATAAACTTTAAAAAAAATGGTTAAAAAGACTAAATACACACATTTATAAAACTAGGAGACTAAATAGTCCAAATTCTCGAGAAACTATTTTCAATTTTTATAAATTAAATGACCAAAGCATATTTAACCATTTTTTAAGTGGTTTTACACAATAGACATCAATTTAATAACATGATATTCAATAACTGAGTAGATTGTATTAATAGTAAGATTATAAAAAACATTATAGTTGAATTGGCACTTAATGTGAGATGAAGAAAAAACAGTGATGAAATAAAGTGACAAAAGGTGACTTTAAGGTGCACCCACCAGGTATTAAAGGAAGAAAGAAGTCAAAGAAATAAAAGTCAAGATTAATGCATGGTGTGTGATATTATGATTTATTAACAATGGTCCCTGCCCTCAGTGTTGTTGACTTCACACATTATATATATTGACTTTCATCACTTTCAACTGCCATAAAACACAATCAATTCCCTAATAAGTAATTATAGCTAATCACCATTTTTATCTTCTTCTTTTTTCACTCTAATTTAATGCTATTATGAGACTTTAATTTGAAACAAATAAGTGAGATGTGAATGAAGAAAACCCTAAATTTTGCAATTCCCTGAACGAAAACAAGTTACATGTCGTTTTGATCAGAGTGATGCCTCTTTGTCTTCTCGTTCAAAACGATTTCATTAATTTAAGGGTTAAATATATTTTTGTGTCTAAAGTTTAAGTGAATTTTGAAATTAGTTCTTTTTTGAAATTTTATACCAATTTAATCTTTTATTCTTTAGAAATGCGTGGATTTAGCTATTCTTACCAAATTTTGTTAATTTTATTTGACATTTTAAACACATTTTATGATAATATTTGAGTTAACATTGAAATAAAAATGTGTCAAACGATGTAAACAATTCAAATACTATCATGAAATGTGTTTGAAACATAAGTTAAACTTAACAAAATTTGGTTAAAAGGACTAAATTCACGCATTTTGAGAGATGAATGACTAAATCGATCAAAAATTTTAAAGAGAAACTAATTTCAAATTTTACTGAAACTTAAGGGACCAAAATCATATTTAACCCTTAATTTAACTAGGTTTGAACCGACTTCTTACACTTACCACTTTGACCTACCTTCACTTTGCAAATTTTTTTGTTTTGTAATTCAAATGTGTTTTTTTGGGATGCAGAATCAAATCTCTTAAAATAATATTAGAAATAGATTTACCATTATAGTGTTCAAATTGAGGTTCAAAGAAAATATATAAAAATTTACTTCTGGAAAACATTTGAAATTAAACAATGATAAATAAATGAAAATGTGATATAAAAGACAAAATGGAAATGGATAAAGTCTTATTTCTTATAACATGTGATATTGGTTGTAGGTGCATACATATATTAAGCATTCGGAATATTTGACTGAATAAAATTCAACTTTTCAATAAAAACTGTTATTTGTGTTATGCATGAAGATTTCTTCCTTATCGGCTATTTTTTACTTATTCAATCTGTTTATTTATCGTGTTTTTATTTTTTAATAATTTTTTCAATTTTGGCTATCCCATTTTTTTAAATTAAACATGGAATGAACATATAAAAAAACATATTTTTGGTGCATAGTACCACTTTGACTCTTTATATTTATTCATGTACGAAAGAAGGGGGAAATTTCATATTTATTGAATAATCATAATAGTCGGTTTGGTACGGTGGATAAAAAAAATTGAAGAAGGAGACTAACAATTGAATTTTGAAATAAAAAAAAAAAAAAAAAGAACGTTCGTTAATTTGTTTTTAAAAGTCAATAACTTTAACTTTTTCAATAGCATAAAAGAAAATATGTTGTTATTTACATATTTTTTTTTCTTCTTTATCTTCGTTGCTCTGATCCAAGCATACCGAGTATTTACAAAAGTATCAACATTTTCACATTTTTAAATAATTTACTACATATATCAAACTTATTGACTTTTTTTAAGAAAATTTAGAAATGAACACAATAAATGATGTATTTGAGACTTAAAAAACGTTGATAGAACAATGAGATGTTTCAACTCATATTAATGATGTTTATTATAATTGAAAATAAAATAAAATAAGAAGTCGTATTAAATAAATAATAAGAAGACATTTAAACTATTGTACTATGAGGAAATGTTTTCTTACTTAACATATTTTGAATGAAATAAAGAAAAATTTAAAAATTGTATTTATCCATAAAAACGTCATAATTTATTAAGATAAATTTCTTAGTAAAAAATAAATCAAGATGAAAAAAGGTCTATGCCGATACAATTCGGAGAAAAAACTTTTGTAATTTGAAAATATGAAAGTATGTGATATATGAGGTAAAACATAACAAAATATCAAATATAAAATAATTATAATATTTAAATCTTAATTTAAAATAATAATATAAAAAATAACTCATTCTTATAAAAATTTATTACAAATAATTTAAGTATGAGACAAAATTTTACATTAAATATACAAAAGATAAAAGTTAAATATTATATAAAATGAAATTTTTTAAATTTATTATTTTAAAATTTTAGATTAAAAGTGATATTAAATATTTAATATGTGTAAAACTTTTATATATATATATTATTTGTTTGTAAAGACATCGCTCCTAAAAGTTATCTTAGAATTTATAATTTTATGTAAATAGGTCGAGACACTTTAATTATATCTAAACATTCAACCTATTTATTGTAATCACAACTATTCACTAATGATATTTTATTTTGAAAATTATCCTCTTACTTTACGAGCCATTTATCTTTTTCCACAGAACAATTTTTTCCCTCTCAAATCTTCATGTTTTAATCTTCGACATCTTAATCTTAAATTTGAACTTTGAGAAACATTAATAGACATGAAAATTGTATATATCTTTATTAAAACAACTCATCGTATAACCTTTCTTTAATTAAAAAAAAAAAACATTATCTCTTGAAAAAGGTGGTATTTCTTCCACATACAATGGGGTGTGAACTTCGAAGAAGATAAGGATGCAAAGTTCTCTTTATTTTATATTTTTCATTTTTTTTATATTCAAAAAGATGTAAAGTTATGTTGTTCACCAAGATTTATGACGTTTTCTTAACACGACACGTGGGTATGACAAAGCTGAATGAAGTAAATTGTGTAACACAGGTGCAACATCACAAAACGAATTTTCACTCACAAAATGCATACATTTTTCAACACACGACATCATAGAATTAATATACGAGGTGGCTTTGTGTGAAACCTGTTATTTATAGTAAGAGGTCGTTTGAGACCAAAAAATATATAATTTATTTTATATGATTTATTAATATTAATATATAGTAGCAAAAGTTAGACCAAACTACTTAGATATATAAGGTGGACCAACACAGTTTTTTGCAAGCCACCCACTTCACACTATTTCAAGAATTAGAATACTTTACCCTAAACTCGTGTTTCATTTTCCAACCATTTTTTATTTTTATTTTTTTACATCATCAATGCTATGTTGTATGTATAATCTACACAAGTCAAGCCAAAAACTATGGCTGATTGATCAAGGAATGAGACGGGTTTTGTTTATCTTTATATATCTTTGACTTGAACTTTGATCCAATTATTTATTAAAACCTAACAAAGTTTATTATTACTCCTAAAAAAAATGATAATTAAAAAAAGCGGAGCTGCAAATATTCAGACACTACTAAAAATGTTTATATCACATAAATTTTTTTTGCAAGAAAATATTTTTTTTGCTATTTAAAAAAAATTAATTGGCAAGTAATTATTTCGTGATAATTATTTCTTATAAAATTATAAAATTTGTAAGTATTTTATAAAAATTTTGTTGCGAAAAATGTTTTATACAAAATATTTTGTAAAAATATTTGTAACAATTTTTTGGAATTTTTTTTTCACAACAAAATTTATAAACATTTCCTGAAAAAAAATTTTAAAACAAAATCGATAGGAAATATGAATTTTTTAGTAGTGAGACACAAGAAGCAATCAATGAATGGTGTTTTATTTAAAATAATTAACTCAATTATTTTATGAAAGTAACGTGTGTTTGATAAGGTATAGAAAAAGTTTAGAATTGGTTTAAATTTTTTAAAATTGGAAGATCTAGATCTTAAGAAGCCGACACGGTTAGATAATTAATGGTTCACAATTTCTTAATTCGTGTTTGACTATAATGTTGAGCAGTTATGGAATGAATATAATAGTTAGTTCCCACACATTGTGGTCATTTAATATAAATATTTTAATGAAGGGTCCAAGAAAAACCTTTTTGTTGAGTGAGTGATTTGTGCTAGGGTTTATAAATATGAATGTTGTGTAGGTACTTAGATTTGTGACTTGACTAAGCAAAAAAGGATGAAAATAGAAATGGGAAAATTTGACAGTTATTATGAGGTGATGGCGATAAAGACGATGACTGTAAAGTCTACTGTTCTTAATTACGCATGCCACCATAACCAAACACACACTTCATTTTCTTATTCTTCAAGTAAACTTTGCCAACCACATTATACGTCACATTTTTGCTATCCAACCCTATTAAGCTGTCACTTAATTATCACAAAAATTTTATTACAAACTCAAAATAAACATTTTAAAAAAGTCTACGGATTAATTGAAAATTGTTAAATCTTACAGGATGTTTTAAAATTGAATATCATCTATATAAGATATTAGAAATAATAGTATTTCGGTCTGATTTATCTTTACAAAATAGACTTATAAGATGAAATTTGTTCTTATTTATATATATGTTGCAAATTTGTCTTATTTTTAGTTGATGTGAAATACTCAATATTCTTTTGAAGAATGTATATATGTTGTGGATGAGACAAATTATTTGTTGATCATTCGATAATAGGCGAATAACAAGTTATACAGTAGACCTAAGTCACCTGATGACAAGCATCACTCTAATATAGAATTTGATATCATATTAGAAAATGAGTTTAAGATTAACTCATTCTCGCAAAACCGACTTGCAAGATAAGAATTATATTCACTTATACATAGACGGTTAAAAGATTCGAGAAGCGTAAAATAAGCTTAAGAATAAAACTTTTTGTCTTGAAGGACTACACCAATTAATACTGGAAAAATAATTTTTTGAGACTTTTTTTTTCTTGGAAACCAAGACAATTAGTACTAAAAAAATTGAAACGTTTTTTCTCGAGAACCTAAAACAAGGACTTTACTTATTTGGGTCTTGATTCGATCTCATATTTATATAGTATAAATTGTCTATTTTCTAATCGATACGAGACCGTGAACACGAACTTTCAAAAATTGTAATTCTTGCCTTCAATTTTTATATATTTTGTTGTGAGTTAAAGTTAACAAAGTTTGTGAATTTTGTGTGGTGGCAATTAAAGAAAGTTTTGCATTATTTACATATTACTTGGTGGTGTGTGTACCTGGTGTAGCTTGTAGTAGTGTCAAAAGTTGTCACCATCGTCAATATTATCCACAAAAAAGTCTAACTATTTGGACAACTTATGAAAACCAATGAACACTTATGAAGCACATGGTTTACTATTTATGTCTTTGGTCTAACTTTTATTTGTACGCTTACTCAACCAACTCTATCTACCAACATCTCTATAAATATTCAAATAATTATAATCAATACTCTGAATCAAACAAATTGATTAAACTATTAAATTACAAAACTTCTAGATGGCAGCTGCAAAAGATTGATGTATTTTTTCATCTGTATTGAAGTACACGGCACTGGCTATTTGCAAATTTCTTCTAGACTTTCTGCCCAAGTATAATTAATAACAAATTAATTTACTATAATCTCTGTATTTATATAGAACAAGGATTAAGATAATATTTGTTCAACTGTTAGAATATTTGGATTAATTGTTTTTTTTACTTAAATATTTGATGACTATAACACAACTACACATTATTTTTTTGTCAAAAGCACACAAGTTCATTAAATATTTTGCAAGTAACTGAATTCAATTAGTATAACTTCATACCAAACGTTTAGAAAATCAACAAAAATAGTGTAGAAATATACGATACCTGTTTAGATCATTCATCATACTTTAAATTAGATATATGTTTTTGCTTGAATCTTTATACAACCATTAACTTGTTTTCTACTGCAATTTTTTTTTTTTCTGTCTGGGAATATCATCAGGTTCTTATTATGCTCCATAAATGAACAATTTTTGATACAGTATATGATGAACAAGTATACTTATATATATATATATATAGAGAGAGAGAGATCATGGATTAAGAAACAAAACATTGATCTATCTATGATACACAGACTAAATCTCCCTAAGTATATAATTAACAGATGAACTAATACAAATAATCAACCAAAGAAGTTGGTTTTCCTATCTTCAAAATCTCCAAATCGTTCTCAAAGGGTGTCAAATTCAAATCCAAAACCAAAACTCTCTTGTTGGCAACAACGTTGTTCTTGGTCGAAGAATCGATGCTGCTGCTACCACCACCACTGCTACTGCTGATAGTGGTGGAATTATGGAGGTTTCCGTTCAAATTCGCAGCTCTGTGTCTTCTCATGTGACCTCCCAAAGCCTGGCCTATAGCAAACTCCAATCCACAAACGGAACACTCATGAGTCTTAGGTTTTGGGGGTGAATCGTGAAGCGCTTGATCACTGTTATCTCCTGGCATCAACCTAGGTTTCTTGTGACTAGCTCTGTGCCCACCAAGTGCTTGAAATGAGGGAAATTGCCTGTTGCATGTTTTGCACTCAAACACACGGTTGCTCATGGAAGAAGAGCTTGAATATGTGGCCTCAAATTCACCTCCACGAGAAAGCAACATCAAACAATTCGCCATGGTTAAACTATCGACCTCTCTTTCTCTCTTCATCGTAGACGAAAGGGGTGTCGTTGGTTTCAAAATTGGGACTTTGAATGAATGAATGAATGTGTGAAAAGGGAAAAAGGTATTGGAATGGAACTCTACGAGACTAGAAGGGCTTCGTATTTATAAAGGGTTGTTCTAGGTTTGGTAGCTTCAGAGTGTTGAACACTACTCTAACAATAGTTGACTTTTTTTTGAAATATTTAATTAATATTTTTGTGTGAGTAAAGACTGATTGGTTAAGATCTGAAAATAACTATATAATACAATTTTGGCATATACTTCAACATGTATATATAAATTAAATTGTTATTTTAGTATATCTTGAATGTTTGATTAATTACGTATTTAGACACAAATTAGTGACATAATCGTTAAGAAATAAATTTTAAATCTAACTCAATTTCGTAAAACTAACTTATAAGATAAAATTTGTAATTATTTTAGTGTGAATTAGTTTTATCTTGAGTCAATGTGGGATCTGTAACACACTCTCTCAGAGTGAGGTATGCATACATCTCAAACAACAAATTTCATTATGATAGACTCAAATTCATGATTATGATAATATGTTAAGAGGTAGATTTTAAGTTTAATTCAATCCTGCAAAATCAGTTTGTAAGATAAAATTTACATCTACTCATATATCATAAATTAATCTTATCTTTAGTCGACGGACTTGCTATCTCGATCAGGAATGTGACATGAATAATGGTGTTGTGACTTTGATAGCTTGTGAAATAAGGAAGTGTGAGTGGTGCAGCAATTAAAGCAATTAATTGGGATGTGGTGAAGTAAGAAAGGGTTACTTACTTAGGAGTTGTTTGGTGTGAAAGGAGTTTGGTGCGGTACGTAAGCGTGACAGATTTGCTGAGCCAAACGGGACGGAAGGAAATTGTGAGGGCGGCACTACTGTTATTAAAACTGTGTGTGTTCAAACTGTGGTGGAAAATTCTAAGCCAAAGCGTTGTGAAAGGTATGAAAAAAGGAAGCAGCGGAGGACCAGAGTCGGAACAAACAGTGCACCTTAACGCTGAATTCCAAACATCTAGAAATCGTGTTCCACGTTGAACATATAAATTTCGTATGAAACAAAATAAATAAAATTATACATACGGAAACTATAGTAATATATTATCATAATAAAACCATTATTTTCTTCTGTTAATACTTTATTTTAAGTAAATTTTCAAAGTTGAAAGTGTCAATATCTGTGTTCGGAGTTTAAATTTATATATATTATCCTTATTGTTATTCATTTTTTTTCTATTCTTCTAGTTTCTTGTACTTGGTGAAGATGTGTGCATAGAAAATTAGAACATGAGAAAAAAGAGTTAAAAAATGCGGCTAGCAAAATTAATTAACTTCTAAACGTTATTGAATTCTTTGATAATTATTTTTAATAATTTATATCGATTTTCCTTTCATATATATGCTTTGTTTAATGCTGTGAGATTTTGCAGAATATACTTCAAGAGAATTTAACTTAAACGGAAGCAATATATGTAAGTGTTGGTTTTACCTTTTTTTTTAATTTAAATTATTAATAAACACAAATATCTAATATTTTATGTCCTTTCTACTTCTTTCTATAATTGTCTAATACTTGTGACAAAACTATTAATAGAAAAGTGATTAGACAAGTTGTGAAAAACGAAGTTTTTTTTTTTTTTTTTTTGCTGATCAATGAATTTTACTTGTAATTTCTAAGTATTGAATAAAGTTCCAACTTAATACTTTCTTTGACTATTGAGTTATTTTAATTAGTTGCTATATAAGTAATAATGAAACATGCTTCTGATGTGAATGTCCCTGAAGTAGGTAGATACGAGTACAAGTTTATTCATTTTTTTCTTTTGTTTGACACAAGTTAAGCAATGTGTATAATTAACTAATGAAAATATGAACATCACTCTTTTGAATACATTATTAACTTTTAATTTATTCGGACAAATTTGTTGGTATAAAAAATTAATAGTAGTATATTAATTATTAAATATTAGTATGAAGATACAATGAATGTAATTAACGCCATTCCCGATATTTTTCTTTGTTTTAAAAAAAGCCATCAACATGCTTTTTTCTTTTCACATAAATTAGAGCTTATATACGCGTTTCCTTGTCATAAAGCATGAATAATATTAATAAAGTTTATCTAATTTTATGTTTATTCAATACTTATAATAAGATATGATAAACAAAAATAAAATAAGAAAATTATGATAAAAATAAAATAAATACTAATCATATATATTTGATGTTTATTAGGATAAAGATCACACAATATTATCTACAATTATAAAAATGGTAATGACAACAGCAATAAAAGAAACAATTGCAATAAAATTAGAGACAAGAATATGTTTTTGATCATTTTCCTTTAAGTGAAAATTGAAATTAGTTCCTCTTTAAAAGTTTGGCTTAATTTAGTCTCTCGATATGTGTGAATTTATTCATTTTAACCAAAATTTGTTAAGTTTATTTGACAATTCAAACATGATTTATGAGATTATTTGAGCTATTTACAACTTTTGACACATTTTTACTTTAAAGTTAACACAAAAACATGTTTGAAACATCAAATAAACTTAACGAAATTTGGTTAAAAAGACTAAATTCACACATTTCTAAAGATGAAGAACTAATTTGTCCAAAATTTTGAAGGAAGACTAATTTCAATATTCACCTAAAGTCAAGGGATCACAAATATATAATGATTAGAATAATATCAATGAGAGGGCATAAAAGGAATACTAATATTGGGATGACAGTGGATTCATAATTACTAAGATGATAATACAATGATAAATGTGATAATAATACTAACAATGATGATCAATGTAACAACTATAATTATTTGGAATTTGGATTTTCTACTGAATTTTACTGTGTTGTTTTTCTACTATGTCTCCATAATACACTGATTACCACTAATTTTAACGTTTTAAAATATATTAAAAAAATATTTAAAATACTAACACAATGTATTTTGAATGTTTAGCAGAGGACAACACCAAAAAAACCGATAAAAAATATGAACTCAAATATTTGGTAACTTTGCATAGAAGATAATTATGATGGTGATGTATATAGGATAGTAGTGAAACAACAATATCAATTATGGTGACAAAAAATGATAAAAGTGACAACAAGAACAAGGATAATGTTGTTGTAATGAATATGAAATGGTGTCAAAATAGTGAAAATGTAAATGATCTTATAATGTTAGTTTATAACAACCCTTTTGAGAATAAGAAGTACATTGCACTAACAATATATAATAGAAAAAAAAAGGAGAAAAATTATACCATATTATATTATATTGGTATGTTGCATGATTGATTATAACAAGACATGATACCAAATAAATCCCAACAAAACTTTAATGCGAGATCTTGAGTTAGGGTATAAAAAACAACATTTATCCTTTTATAAACCTTGCATTCAAGTTAAAACAAATATTTCTAGTATGGAGAAGATTTTGTAGAAGATTATTGTTTTCTATATATTTTATTACCTTATGTCACCACCACAACAACAACGGAACCTTCTTCCTTCCTTCCTCTTCTTTCAACTGCTAACACCAATCAATATGATGCAAAATGTTCAACCTTCTTCCATTGAAAATCCTTAATGTTTTCAAACTTTTCATTTGGTATAACATAATTCTTCAACAATGTTTTCATAGTTTTCCATTATTTATGATGGTCTAGGGCTTCCTCTTATGCTAATATTGAAACATTATTTTTTAATGGAAGATTAAATATTTTATTTCACTTTAAAAAATTCAAGAAAAAAATTAAAAAATAATTAAATCAACGTAAAGAGAATACTTTTAAAAAAGGTTTGCTTGTAAGAAATACATACCATCATTTTTTATATAACAAACCATTAATAAACTTAAGTTTACAAAATCGGTTCATAAAATAAAATATATATATATATATATATATATATATATATATATTATAAATTGATTTAGGTTTTTTCAACACATTTCCTTACGTCAAGACATGCATTTTTGAAGTGTGATATTAACAAATAAACTTTAAGTCTAACTCAATCTCACAAAATCAACTTGTAAAATTAGGTTTACATCTACTTATAAACCAACTTGTAAAATTAAGTCTACATCTACTTATATATTATGAATTAGTTACATCTGTAATTGATGTAAGACTTTCAACACATTTTTCTCTCGTACCAAATTAAGATGTGAGAAGAAACAAACCATTTCTATCATAAAACTATATACATCAAAGAAAACTAGTTGCATCTTGAAATTGTTGGTAACGTGTAGGAAAAAAGTGTTGGCATTACGCGTGTCTCCCATTTGTAATTAACAGTGTTTAATTTAATTGACCGACCAATGGGCCTCATGCATCCAAATCCATTAGGTTCTTTGGATTTGGATCAAATTTCTTTCACTAATCTTCCAACTTCCAACTATATTCATTCACCAATTTATGCTCATTCTCTGTCACCCACACTTTTTCTTTCTAATCTTTCATTTTCATCTTTACACCTTTTTTTCTTTCTCAACTCAACACTGTTTTTGTTTGTGGTAGAAACCGTGTTTGGGCCAAGTCCATGTTAATGGATAATTCAACAAATTGGATTGCATTTAAGATCCCAATTAATCATCAACACTTCTTAATTGCACCCATTTACTGTAAACAACTCATCTCAAAACTTATCACACAGCTAAACTATCGGATAACTCTTACCATGTCAATTCTCAGATATAATATTTTTATTTTATTTATATATGTCTTTTTATGTGACTTAAAAATGCTTTTCATAAGTTAATAATTAGTTCAGTTGACTTTTTAAACATATTAATGGACAACAATTACCACAAAGTATTTCTTTTTTAAATGTTTGTGTACAATTAATGAGTATCAATATAAAATATACTAATAATTCATAATTAAATATCAATATAAAATTATACTTATTTGTTTATTTGAACTCTTATAACTTTCAACAATGCATGCCCAAAATATTGGGCCTTTTATGAAAACCAACATAAAACACTACTCTCACACTTCAACCTTAGTTACTCAACTGAGAAACTTCACGGTGCATGTGTTCCGTCAGGCTGAGCCAATCACACAATGCCACATCACTACCACGATAATTTGACACAAATATTCAACCAATAAACAAGCTCCACCTGGCACAAGCAGATACACCTGATCAGTTTTCCCTGCACCTTCTGTACAGTATTCATGCCTTCGAGAAGCTTAGGACAGTTCAGATTCTCTGAAGATGGAAACATCAGAGGCTATACACGTGTAGGGTGGATATAGCATGGCCAATTCGGCAACCCTACATATTCCCGTATTATATCTCTGTTCCACCCTCTCTCTCTCTCACACACTCTAAACCTCATTATTCGTAAATCCCACACACTTTGTTTTGAAGTGAAACGAAGAGTAGCTATCAAAGGAGGAACGTCTCTGCCGGAGAAAATAAGTCTAAGGAGATAGTCACGTTTTCGTTTTCTAAACCTCTTCGCTTCTGTAAGAAGTTGCGATCGCAATTCAATTGATTCCATTTTCTCATTCTAGGTTTTTTTTTTTTTTGCTATTTTTATTTTATTTTACGTATGTTAGTTGGATCAACATCCAAGATTTTTTATACCGTGGAGTTGATCTTCTTTTGGTTTTTGTGATGCAGTTGATCGAGTTCACCGGGTTTGATGGTGCGGTGTATTGGACGTGGTGATTTGCATTACTCACTGTGTGGTGACACCGTGAATTGTTGAGTCAGATTACACTTGTTTTGAAATATCGAGGAGAGAAATGGTTGGTTGAATATTCTAATAGACTGTTTGCATGTGAATGCTGGGTCTGATATGTGATTTTGTGGTTGCCTGATTTTGCATGATGGTTTGTATAATACTCTTGCTGTGTCCCTTTTTTATTTTTAATTATGTGAAGTTACTTGAAATTTAAGTATTCATTCTTGAGTTTTATGCACTTGACGAGTTATTTGTTTACTCAAATTGTTGAGGGGGTTTGATTTAGCAATGGGGATCTTATGTAACACTTCTGTGAAATTGAGTTTTAGTGACTCGTATAATTGGTGACACCGAGTGCTTATATCAGAATAAAGAATTTGAGCCCCTCATATTATAGTTTATTTGGTGGTGAGATGAGGGAAGTCAATTTCAATTTCATGGTGAAAGCAATGCAAAACTTTGTTGATGAGGAAAAATCGTGCTTTTTACCCATTTCCAGAGGAGCCACCAGAATTTTTAATGTATCCATACACTCTAATAGTCCGATACTGCATTAACTCGGGACCTAAGTTTTCTATTCCAGTATAAATGTAAAATGTCAACGTTTTGTGCAATCTGTTAAATGAATTACAAATGTCATTTTGATACTTTTTCTGTCTAGTGTTGTATAATGCTAGGTTCTTGATACATTATAAGGGGTGACCACGGGTCTGAATCAACCCATGGACCCAATCAACCCAAACCAAACTAATAGCAAGAAATTGGTTTGATTTGCTTCTTGGTTTGACGAATTTAAATTCTGAAATACCTGATCGAAACCAAACTTGATACACTATTATAAATCTGTTGTCAATTCCCTTCTCTACTGTCGGAGCATCTGCTTACCACCAACTTAAGGTCTCTATCCAATTCCTGCTTTTTTCTTTTTTAACTCAAAGTCTTAAACAATTAAAAGGGTAAAACCAAAGTCTTAACCTCTCTCTATTGAATGCCATGGATACCAACTCCAGAATCCTTTTGCTCCTCTCTTATGTCACATCCTGCCCTCCTTCCATGAGGATTTTTATTTTTTATTATTTGACCTGGGAACTCGATTTCAACAAATGCAAAACGTCAGGTTGTTTTGATTTGGGTTCTTAACAAATTTAGTAGGAACCTAACCAAACCAAACGATATGAATTACTTAAAATATTCCTCTAATCTTTATTAACATGGATAACACTGAAAGAAAAGTTTGCAATTAACCATGAAAGGTTATAGATTTTACGCCGAACATCCAAGTAAATAACAATAAATGCAAAGGAAACAAACAAATCAAACGGTTTAGGGTTCGAAGACAAAGGTATAGAAAACTACATCCAATTAGGGATTTTTTAAATTTTAGAAATGGTAAAGAAATTTCAGCTTTGCCTTTAAAAACGACATCATTTTTAAGGCAAAAGTGATTTTTGGAGAGCCTCACTATAGCACTGGTACAACCACTATTTTGTAATCATGGGCCCCTTCGGCTGCTATATGAAAATCCACCACACCACTTTTCAACCTGTGCCTAAAATTAATGATCAGAACAATGAGATATGTAAGTTAGCATACCAGAAAATGTAAGATTAGGAACATGCGTTTCAGGCTATGGTTTCAATAGTACCTCTTGAAATGATGACTGGAATTTGTTTGTGGTGATCTGTTCATTAGAGAACATATATAGAGGCTCTAACTAGAAAGTGAATATGCTGGTACATAGGGGTTATTTATTGTTCTTGTTGTTGGGCGGCTTTTGCTGCATGTCTTAGCCACTTGGTGCTTTTGGCTTTTATTTTTTAGTTTAGAGGAAGACCTTATCTCACCTGGTAGTTGTTTCACTGTTTTCTCTCTATTATTTTTTTTTTCTGGAAGAAAAATTGCTTGTTACCAGCAAGCAATTCACAGTTTTGGCTTAATTTTGTGACAATGAATTAAATGGAAAGATTGTAACTTGGGAATTTCAATTATTAAGTGGAAAAATATTTTGTGGACGCCTATTCAGTTTATACATAAGAAACTTTGGGAAATATTGATCAATTGAAGCATGTTTAGGATAATTGACATAGTAATTTACATGACATGGAAATTTCGTTTGATTTGTATGATTAGATCTCTTGGTTAATAAATTACTGACCACTATTCTGATGTTTGTGGTCATATATGGAAAGAAGTTTATCGTATCAGTAATGAATGATTGAATCAGTAAAATTGTCTGTTTATGAGTTTCGATTTCTGGCTTCTCTGGTTTACATTAATCAGTTTACTTGTTAGATGCGTTTCACGCCAATATTCTCTATATCTTCATTGGTATATTTTCAGGTTTTTGTCATTTGAATATGCTTATAAAGATAGCAGAGGAGCATATTTCAGTAAAAATAGGTGGCTATATTAAGTTTTTATTTTGTTGTCTTCAAAGGGGATGCATCAATTAGATTCACGTAGAGATATTCCCTGACAAGTATTCTGTATAGATTATATTTTTCATGTTGTAGAGTGAGCCCGCCGCAGCTTGCTGCATATCTCACCCATCCTTTTTTCCAGTGCTTCTGCATGAGACTCCTCAGGGCATCTTGGTGGTCAGACAACCAGATGATAAAAAATAAATTGAAGAAAAACTCAGGGATTGCAATATCATCACAGAAAAATGAATATATGCAATCACATAGGGACTGAGAACCACATGGTCTGTCCTCTTGAGGACTGTTGCTTCTTGATGAGAGACCCCAAGCCTCATCTGTAATCCTCAGCTATACAAAACCAAATGCCTTCATTGACCACTCTCTCCACTAAATAGTATATGTGGATGCGCTACTGCTGCCTTCCCATCACAAATTTTCTTTCCTCTAAATGTCTTGGATTGTACAAAATTTGTTTCTCACTTGTATTGTACCTCTTACTCTAATGAGCTGGACACATTCCTATTTAGTGGTGGATCTTACATCTTATCTCTTAATACATATTTCATTAAGGAATAAACAAAGAAAAAGTAGCAGCTCATGTCCATAAGATGCAATGCACAAAATTGCGTTTAAAGGATATGGATGACTATTAGCAGAAGGTGCCAAACAGCAATAGATTTTTCTGCATTATGATACGATAATAAGTTCTCAGCTGGAATATCAGTGATATTTAGGCTTTTAGCAAATGTATTTCTGGCTAAAATATCATGCATTAAGACTAGTTACGCATTAAACTTTCTAAATTCAAGGTTGTAGCATGTTTGAGAATTTCACTTTTTCGAATCTAGAAATTGCTAGAGTGAAAATATATTATGTTTGTGATAATCAATATGTTTTTCTGTTTGAATGATCTTGACGCTGAATTTGTTTTATGGATACTATATTAAAAGTTAAAGAGAAATTTCTGCTATGATCTGTCTTTATGTCTTGAATGGTCCTACCAGCTGTGAATGTTTCCGTCAATTAAGATAAACATACTAAGCTGTGAACTTCTGCAGTCCTACCAGCATAAAAGTTTTTGGATGCCACGAGATGCTGGCTGTATGGCTGAAGAAAATGTGGGATATGAAAATTCTTCCAGAATTGAACCCAAGCGTAGTCATCAGTGGTTTATGGATACAGGTGAACCTGAAATGTTCAGCAGCAAGAAACAAGCAGTTGAAGATGTCAGTGGTAGGCCAATTTCAGGAGTTTCACATGTGAATGTTTCCCAATGGGACACCAATTCAGGATTTCACTCTGTCACGGGTCAATTTTCTGACCGTCTTTTTGGATCTGATCTTGCTAGGACAGTGAATTTGGTTGATAAGAATGTGCCATCTATTGTAAGTGGAAATATAAACATGGGAAGGAAGGATTTTGAGCATCAATATGGTAATGATCCTTCAGTGGGATTGTCGATATCTCATTCCATTGCAGACCCTTCATCATGTCTCAATTTTGGTGGCATCAGAAAAGTTAAAGTTAATCAAGTTAGAGATTCTGACAATTGCATGCCTTCTGCATCCATGGGGCACTCCTATAGCCGGGAAGATGATAGTACAATTTCAGTAGGTGCTGGTTACAATAAGAATGATGGCAATATTTCGTTGGGTCCTACTTATAACAATAGAGGTGACAACACCATTGGTATGGGGACTAGAATAAGTAGCAAGACTGATGACAATCTTCTTTCAGTGGCTCACAACTTCAATAAAGGGGATGGGGGCTTTATGCTGATGGGCCACAATTATGGCAAGGGAGATGAAAGTATCTTATCAATGGGTCAGCCCTTTGACAAGGGAGATGGAAATTTCATATCAATGGGTCAATCATATGAGAAAGAAGATGGGAATTTAATATCTCTGGGCACCTCATATTCCAAGGGGCATGAGAGCTTTATATCAATTGGTCCAACCTATGGTAAATCAGGAGAGAATTTTATTACTGTTGCTCCTTATGACAAGGGTACCGATCATTTAATATCAATGGGTTCAACATATGAGAAGGTGGATTCAAATATTGCATCAACACTTCCATCATATGACAGAGGAGATTCCAGTTCTTTACCTGTGGGTCAAAATCACCATAAGGGTCAGAGCGGTACAATATCTTTTGGAGGTTTTCATGATGACCCTGAAGCAAATCCCTCTGGTGGAATCATCAGTGGCTATGATCTGTTGATAGGAAACCAAAACTCAGCTCAAGTTTTGGATGGTCAGAATGATCTGACTGAAACAAACACTGAATCACTTGTAAATAGCATTCCAAAACTCAATACTAAAAATGATAATGTTGTTAAGAACAAAGAGCCTAAGACAACAACCAAGAAGGCTCCTACGAACAACTTCCCTTCAAATGTCAAAAGTTTGCTGTCAACCGGTATTTTTGATGGTGTCCAGGTGAAATATGTTTCATGGTCACGGGAGGTAAAGTCTGTTTTAATTTTTTCTAACTTAATTTCTGGGTTTTTGTACTTTGTATTTCGTTTTAACAGTTTCAAGAATATGCTTGCCAGAAAAGTCTTAAAGGAATCATAAAAGGAACTGGTTACTTGTGTTCATGTGATGACTGCAAGCAGTCAAAGGTTGGCATTTCAAATCACTTACATTCTGGTAATCTGCATAACAGAAGTGATTGTGCTCATATGTTAAATTTTATCATGAAGGCTCTTAATGCATATGAGTTTGAGCGTCATGCCGGTGCCAAGACAAAACACCCCAATAATCACATATACTTCGAGAATGGAAAAACCATCTATTCTGTTGTTCAAGAACTGAAAAATACTCCTCAGGAGATGCTTTTTGATGCAATTCAAAATGTGACTGGCTCTACCATCAACCAAAAGAACTTTCGAGGATGGAAAGGTAACAAAACAAGAGTTTTCTTCAGTTTGCTTAGTTATTGTTAATAATAAATAACACGTGGATGACCTTGACTTTGCTTCAATTATCCATATGTTTCGACATAAATACAACACAAATTCCTCAATCTTTCTACTTCTAATCTGTTTCCCCCTTATCAGCATCATACCAAGCTGCTACTCGGGAGCTTCAACGTATTTATGGAAAGGATGAAGTGATAATTCCATCTTAAGTTAAATTTTCTTCTTGAAAGCTCAGAACAGTGGTAGATATGTAATCTGTTCATAGTGAGTGGTTGGCAGCTTGATAGTTTAGAAGACTGTTTAAAATTGGGAAGTTTTAGCCGATGCTTCTTGTAGGAACTTGATTGTTTTGTTTATGGTAATGAAGATGTCTTTCGTGGTTCGCTGTCATTCTTTCCATCACAATCTGCTGATGTCTTGTCACACCTTTGTTAAATTGCTTGCAAGCCATGTTCCTTAGTGAATCTTTTAAGAGATTTCATGTCAATTTTGCGGGTGGTAACCCATCCCATCTATACTATGTATGAAGTTGAATAGAGATTATTACATGGGAGAGGAAAGGGTATATTCATGTTACCTGTGGAAATTTGACTATCAGTTCTTTGTTTGTCTGGCGTTGAGCTTTAACTATTTATTGCTTTAGGTATATGCATGCATCTAACGTTCTATCATAGTTAATCCCAGAAGTTTGTACCAAACCAAAATAAACCATCATTTTTTTTTTCACGAAAATGTAAAACGTTGATACATTGGCTTCTAAAACTAAGAAAGCTTTATTTAAATATTTATCAGTGCGACTCATCGACTTATTAATCTAAAATTAAAAACGAGTGATTTAAGTGACAAAATTAATGTATGTTTATTGTAATTATTACTCGATGATGCATCAAAGTAATATTTATTTTTGTAATTGTTAAATCCTTATATTGGAAGTAAAGTTTTAAATAAAGTTAACGACCCAGCGTAAACATTATGAACTACAGCTCAAACCTTATGCCATGACAGTATCAACGTTCTTTTCCAAAAAATTAACGAGGTAATATTCAAATTGTATATTTGTTTCTCGATACGTGTTAGATAAGCCTGACTTATTGTCTATTAGAAACATGAGATAAGATTTATATATTATCAATCTCACAGCCACAAATTTAGTGAGAGTTCATATTGTATAAAGGATTTTACTAACCCATACTCGATTTTCAATCTCTTCTATTTTCTGAACTAGAGATTTTCTTTTGAAATTGAAGAGCACAAAAGCTAAACTTGATTGTAGCACATAAAAACCTTCTAAGGTTGTTCTGGTAAATTGTTGCAGATCCCCAATGGTTGAATTAGAAACCAACGTTATCTAACTTCATAGCAAAATACAATAACCACAACAGTTCGATCAGAGTAGATTATCAGATAAAGATACGTAGAAGGTGAACTCAAATTGATTCAAGAACCATATCAAAGTTGATTTTGAATCTGGGGTGTAAAGAAAACAATTGAGGGGAAAAACTAATTTGATCATGATCCCGAGGCTATACTGCCAAGGCATGCCGCTGGAAAGTGAAATTACATTGTCAAAAAATTATTGAAGATCCATCTCCAAATTACAGTATAACAAAAAGTATAAATATCAAAGCCTCAGTACAAGCAGTAAGGAAACCACCTTTGCGTATCTCTTGGCAATAAAATAAAAATGTTTGAGCATATGAATATATTGAAATTTAGCTAAGCTGACACTTTGTGAGGAAGCAAAAAACAAAATGTCAAAACTCAAGCAAATGCATGAAGTCACCTTCCTTCCACTCTTATGTGGATAAAGTAAATCAAATGCATTATTATGACTTGAAAAAAGATGGATGCATCATCATATCATGTGCAAAGGGGTTTTCAGTAAGGGAAATCAATTGGTTCCTGTTGAAGGGCTTTCTCAGCAATCTCAGTCTGCTCCTTCTGGTGAACCTTGAGGAAACCAGTGGCTGTGGCTGCAGATGGAGCACGACCAATATATTTCACATCATCATAACCTCCTCTATTCACAGCTTTCATTGAAGATACAAGTCGGGGCAAAACGTAAGTGTATCCACCCATGTTCATTGGCTCTTCTTGACACCAAACAACTTCAGCATCTATATAAGAATCAAAACAGAGAATATATGATTTATTCACAAATAATAACGAGTCTAACAAAATCAAATCTTTCTAAAAGGGTCGAAAAACAGATATACCCCCCTATTGCAAAATGGTTAGGCCTACTTAACAGTAAAATGTAAAATTATCTCTCTCTGGGTGAAACTATTTATTAAAAGACTCAACAATGAAATTAGGAAATTCAAACAGTGCCTACAAAAGAAGCACAAGCAAGAAAATTAGGTCCCAGACAAAATACAAATTACACCCCATTCAGGCCTTCAATATAGGAAATAAAAAAAAATCATAATCTGAAGGGAATTTTTCTACTTCTACAGATACATACTTGGATATCGTTTAAGCTCTCGTTGGACAAGGTCGTAAGGGAAAGGACAAAGCTGTTCCACCCTACATATTGCAACATCCTTTGCTTCAACCTTAGTTCTGTGTTCATCAAGTTCATAGTAAACCTGCAAGAGATAGTTGCATTCTATAATTTCAAAAAGCATGTAATTGAAGTACGACTTAAATATGGTTTTAATAAAATCCACCAGATTAGAGACCTTAGAAACCATTGAAGTTGATAATAAAAACTGGTTTCCGGCAAGTAACACACACATACCTTTCCAGAGCAAAGAACTAATCTCCTAATACCCTCCTCAACATCTGAGGGATAGTTTTGGTCTTTTATGAGACGCTTAAATCTTGTTCCCTGTTTGTCAAAACCTGGGTGGCCTTGGACGTCATCAAACTCAGATAAATTTGATCTACAAACCTTACTACGAAGCAGGTTCTTAGGGGACATAACAATGAGAGGTTTACGGAATTCTCTATGTACCTGCAAAAACACAAGCAGCAGATTATGAGGAAATAAGGATCATATATTTAAGTGAACAAGCGACCATTAAATCGAATCATTGTTACTATATAAGAGGACAACAAAGCTCTCCTTATGATGAAAAATCAAGGGCTCTCCACACAGGAAACAGATCAGATGGCAAGGAGCATGAAGGTCAAAGTCAACAATCACCCACAGTACAACCAATGCTACTTTACTTTTTTGGGCTTCGGCACTATTTATTACAAAAAAAAAAAACTCAATTTATTGTACCAACCTGCCTCCTTAGAACATGGAAAAAATTAGCAGGAGTTGTGACATTCACAATCTGCAAGTTACACTCTTGAATCTGTTTCCGAAGAGTTGGATCCATCTCAGGGATAACATGAGGGTTGTCATCAGCCATCTGCCATGAAATTAGTGAACATTTGTTATTTCAACGACATTCAGATAAAATAGGGAGATGGAGCACATACAACAAGACTAGAAAGCAGTTTCAAAATTGGCAAACCAAGATAGCATTGTTTATGTTAATTGCTTGTTTACCCAACAATCTAAATTTCACAAAATGATTACTCCTCTTTTTAGTTCAACAACATTATTAACAATGAGATTAATAGAAAGGCGAAATGAGAAGGAGTTTCTGGTCAATTTGTTTGGTTTATAGCAGGTTCCTGAGAAAGTAGGGAGTTCCAAATTTCTATTTCCATACTTACCTTCCTCCACTTTTTCTTTTTTTCCTAATTAATACAATTTTTATAAAATATTTTCAATGCATACTATTTTTTTAATTTATATTTTCTTTTTTCCTTTTTTTGCAACCAAACAAAGAACAGAAATTTACTTTTTCTCCACTTTCTTTCATATTTCGCTCAGAATAAAAAATATACATATTTACTCAGCACATCCTATCTATCCAATTTTTTTTTTCAATTTTCTATCTTTCCATTTTCGTTCTCAAAACAAAGTATCCCTCACATACTACTGTAACTATGCACAACGAGTATTTATAGTGTCAACACAAAACAATAAGAAGATGCATACTGATAAGAACCTTGGGAGAACCACAGCACAAAAGTTGGTCATCATAGTTGAAAAGCCCAAGGACTTGTCAACAAAACTAGAATCCCATACCTCCACTATAAAACTTAAGTCTCATACCTTGCAATTGAATCTTAAACACACAACATTAACGTTTATATCAGTGTCACTTATTTCAAGTTCACATATCAATCTCAAAGCACACCATGTAAATTATAGTATGCCCTAGAACCACCACTATTTTTTGTCATCAATCTAATCAACCAAAATATCCAACACAATCAAGTGCAAGGGCAAACAATAGCTAAAGTTGGCAAGCAGATTCCCATTCAAGAAGATGGGACAAAAGGTCAAAAGTATTCACATAATATATTAGACCATAGATTCACAAAGAAGAACCTGAAGAAAGCGTTCCAATCTTGCACTTGAATGCTCTGGACCCTGGCCATCATAACCATGAGGAAGTAACACAACAAGGCCAGTCTGACGGAGCCACTTAGCCTCACCAGAAGCCAAGAAATTGTCAAATATCACATGGGCACCATTAGCAAAATCACCAAACTGAGCCTCCCAAATTATCAATGAATTGGGATTTTCCATTGAGTAGCCCAATTCAAATCCAAGAACACCAAACTCAGAAAGAGAGCTGCATAGTTTTAAAAAAAAAAATAGATAAGAACCAAAAACTGAAAATTATAAATCATGGATTAAATATAAATAACAAGCATTTGTTTTTCTCTGTTTGTAACTCTTAACAAGGTTTTAATGTAACAAGTGGATTATACTGCCACTTTTATATTATTTTAAGATTCAACCATGACATCCAGAAGGCACATAAGAAGTGTTTAACACTTGAAGAACAAAGTCATGAATACAAAGCACATTAGAGGTTATAAAACTAAGTATATTAGCAAAGAAACAGTTCAAAAAAAATTGCTGATGGTTTACAAAAAGTTCCATATCAAATGTAATTATTTGTAATTAATAAGATAGGAAATGCCATTTTTAAATCAATATTGAGTGATCCATATGACATTCCTAAATGATTGATCGCCTTAATAATTTATTAACAATAAAGCCAAAAGTAAAAAATAAAGATGTGGGAGGGGGCGGGGCGGTTGAAAGCAATACATATTATTCAACTATTTAAGGCGGGGCGGGGCGGGACTAGGATCAATCAATGAAACACAATTAGAACAATAAGGCACGGCAAACATAGATTTGGAAGTCTAAAACATCCATAACATCCGACCATTACCAAGTTAACTGTAACGTATTAATCCAAAAATGGTCAAGCTTAAGCCTCATGGATGACTGTGGCAGAAGTAAAAAGCAGAAAGAGGCAACATAATTAATTTTATGTAAATAGAAGAAATATTACCTATTGCTAACAGTAAACATCTCTTCATCTTGGTTCATTATAACATGGTCAAGGGGGCAATATTTATCCCCTGTTTTCTGATCATGAACCACGGCATGCCGATGACTAAAAGTTCCTCTTTCAACATCCTGACCACTTAATCGAACATGGTTGCCTTCAATAAGCAAGGTGGCAAAAGCAAGTGCCTCAGCAAATCCCCAGTCAATATCTTCCCCAGTTTCAATCATTTGAGCTCGTTGTTCATAAATCCTCTTCACAGCTTTATGAGGTGTGAAATGTTCAGGGATGGTCGTGATTGCTTTCCCAACATTTTTCAAGATCTCTGGTTTCACACTGCATTGGATAGGCCAGCCTTCAGCATTTTAGTTCAAAAATGAAAAATATAAGAACATAAAGAATATAAATTTGTTGTACCCAGTGTTTCGGATACGTGAAAGCTGTTCAGGGGACTTGAAACCAAGCCAATATGCTGAAAGCCAATCTCTTCTTTTTGGAATGTATTCTTTGCTAGCCAAAAATTCTTCATTTAGAATGGATGTGACCTTCTTGTGTATCTTATCAATTTCTTCTTGTGACAGCTCCCCTGACTCCAAAAGCTTCTTCTCGTAGATCTCAAGAGTTGATGGATGGCTTCGGATTACCTATCAACCCAAACACGTTGCAATTGATTAGCTAGTAACAAAGCAATATGCACACAAAAAGAAGAAAAACAAAACAAAAGGGCGAACCTTGTACATCTTAGGCTGAGTGAATGATGGTTCATCAATCTCATTGTGGCCAAATCGACGATAACACACCAAGTCGACAACCACATCAGAGTGGAAAGTCTGGCGCCACTCAGCAGCAAGTTCACATGCATGAACAACTGCTTCCACATCATCACCATTCACATGAAAGATGGGAGCATCCAAAGCTTTGGCAACATCAGTGCAATACTGTGAGGACCTGCCCGACGTTGGATCAGTTGTAAATGCAACCTGGTTGTTAAACACAATGTGAATAGTCCCACCAGTGGAGTAATTTGGAAGAGCACTTAAATGCAGAGTTTCATAGACCACACCCTGTCCAGCAAAACTTCCATCTCCATGAATCAACACACCCATGTTCTTGGTTCTATCCAAATCATTTGAGTAATACTGTTTGGCACGAGTTTTCCCAACAACAACCGGATTGACAGCTTCCAAGTGACTAGGATTTGCCACCAAAGACAAATGAATCCTCTTGCCACCACGAGTAGGCCGATCATACGAAGTCCCCAAGTGATACTTAACATCACCAGTTCCAGTGTAGAGTCCAACTTCACCCTCAGGCTGAAGACCACCACTGAATTCACAGAAAATCTGTCTCAGTGGCTTCCTAACCACATTTCCCAAAACATTCAGCCTCCCCCTATGTGCCATACCTATAACTATGCTCTCTACCCCAAGATCAGATGCTCTATCAAACATTTCCTTCATTCCAGGAATCAGAGTCTCTCCACCCTCAAGTCCAAACCTCTTTGCAGAGGTCCACTTGGTGGCCAAGAAGTTCTCAAACAAAGAACTCCAAGCAAGCCTATCAAAGATAGCCTCGCGCCTATCCCTATTAAACTGTGTAAGGGTGGGGGTTTCAATCTTGTCCCTAAGCCAATTACACTTATGACGATCTGCAATGTGCATGTACTCATATCCAATGCTTCCACAATAGGCTTGTTCAAGCCTTGTCAAAATGGATCTAAGGGTTTGCACGGGGCGGTTCTCGGACAAGAAACCAGCCATCCTCCACACCCCCAAGAAAAATTCCCTATCAAGATCAGCCTCAGAGAAGCCATAGAGTGCAGGGTCCAAATCCTCAGGAATTTCCCTTGATTCCAGATTCAAGGGATCCAGCTTGGCCTTCATGTGGCCATTAACTTGGTACGCCCTCACCAGCAACAACAACCTCATACTCTCCTGAATTGTTTGACCAGAAATCCCAGGAGAGGTTGAGGCCTGCCCCACAAAGTTCCTGAAGAAATTATCCCAGGACTCATCAACACTGTTGGGGTCAGCCTCCCAAGCCCTCTGAAGCTCTTCCAAATACACACTGCTTGTGCCATCTAAGAAACTATCAGTTAACTTCGAAAGAGGAACCGCTCGTGGGATAGGTGCCGCTTGTGCCTTTGATTTGAAAACCGTACTGTGGAAGCTTCTGCCATGTGATGATGTTGACGATGATGGAAGGATCCTTGCCCTTGATACAAGATATGTGGATCCACCCTTCGAAAGGGTTCTCCTAATTGCATGTTTTGCTATGCTTGTTCCAGCTCTAAACCATGCCATGCTTGACGATGATGCCTTTCACTATCACCAATACGATCCTATCCTCAACACATCTGTGACAACCATACACACACATACACACATACCCAGAAAACAGTTAAGCCAAAATATGACTCTTTTAAATAAAAATAGAAGGAAATAAGAATACCCAGAAAGAAAAAATGCGGTTTGCAGGAGAATTTACATGGGATCGAGTGGAGGACGAGAAAGGGTTCAATTGTGCTGTGAATGGTTGCTGTGAGGAAAATGGAGAAATATTAGGGAAATTGAAAGAGAAGAAGCCCTAGTTGCGTTGATGTAAAGCGAGTGAGAGAGGATTCAGAGTGTTTTGCTATTTTGTTGGGAGATTGGAAAATTCAACCCTTTGAATAGATTTAGGTTTCTTCTGTCACGTTGGCTGCGAATTCTATTGCTCTATAAGTGAATGTATCTTCTGTCCCTTTCTTTCTTCTTTCATTTTCCAATTTTCATGCTCTTTGTTACATTCTCTTATTTTATTATCAAATATATTATTATTATTATTATTATTATTTTATTACTTCTTGCAGTTTAAACAGAATTTATTCAGACAAACTTATTGCTAATTTTAAAATAATTAATTTTGTTTAAATATTAAAAGTAAGTTTTATATAAAAAGGACCATATACAAAATTATTTTTCAAAATAATCATAAACTAAATATGCTTTTTGGATTCGTGAACAAAACTAGTTTTCAGAAAATAGACATATTTTATTAAAACCCATTTGATACGTAAAATACCTATCTCATCTAATTTTTATTTTATTTTATTTTTTTTCAAAACAGCTGAAATTGTCAAAAGAATCCCAAACATGGAGAAACATATATTTAAATGATGATGTGATAACATTTTATTTTATTCTACATATAGTTCATATGCATATATTTAAATTGATTTTAGCAATATTTCAATTAAAGTAACCTAACCGTTATTTGTATTTAATCAGAAGAATAATTTTTGAAGTCAAACCAATTTAATGAATTATTATCCAAGTTCAGGTTAATTTATTACTAAAAACATTTTCATAGTGACGTTTAATCATTTATTTTATTTACTTTCCCAGCTTCTGTCTTCTCCTTATCTTTTTTTTTTCTTTAACCCACTTGCTTACTCTCTCTTTTACATCTTTTAATTGATGTTAACATTTTTTTTCTCTAATTAATTCTTACGGAATTTTATTTTTAACTATTCTTTACAAATTCTTATTATATTGTTTTGATTTTTAATATTGATTTCTTTTAGTTTGTTGGAATCAAATATAATTTTAAAATCTATTGACATTCTAACAACAAGTGTCTTAAGTGATGTTTATTTTGCACTTATTTTTATTTTGCTAATTTTTCTTGATAAAAAAATTCTCTAAAGATTAATGGGAAATTTTGAAATAATCCATTTTACCAACAGTTTTTTATTTACCACTCACAATGTTCAACTTCTCCGCACCAAAATTATTAAAGGTTAAATTCATATTTTATTTAAAAATCTTATTGCAATTTTAAAAAAATTAAAGTAATGCATTTATATAATAAATTTTAAAACACATATACTGTATAATAATATAAAAAAAATTACAATTACTAATGAATTCATTTGAATTATCCAAACTTATTTTCCGTCAATTATTTAAAAAAAATAATAATTACCTCTAATTTCCTAGTTTCTACACTGTATCTTTTATTCTAAAGATACTTTTGAAAGCCTTGCACCAGTGATCCAAACATCACAGTTTGGAACATTATTTGCAACAGATAGAAATTTTTCTAATAATCAATCTCAATCCAATCGAGGGATAATTTCTTTAAGAGTACAAATGAAAGAGGAGAGTCGAGTAAATGAACTAATCACAACAAATCCAACAACTAAGTAATTGAAATTTTAAAACACTAACTTCAAAACACAATCTTTGCAGTTGGGAAATACAAGGACAAATACATGCTCCCACTTCTAAACTCATCAAAATAACTATAACACCCATATAAGGGCAAGTGTTGATTGAATCTGCACCCTCTAACCCAAGATTCAATTTTTTTCATGAACCACAGCAAGCAGATTTTTGAGCAGCTACCCCGCTGGCACCCTGGTCTGGTTGGTTAATCTTGATAGTCTGAGGCTGAATCACAAAGAAGATACGATCATCATTCAGGATTAAGAAAGAAACAACAATTCCATGCACTTTCTTCAAAAGTTAGAATTCAAACTCCCCAGATATTTATTTCACTGGTGAGTTCAGAAAAACAAGAATTTGATGATGGAAAAATCAGTCTTTCAGAAAAGAAATGAAAGCTGTGTAAAATACCTCGGCCTTAGAATCTGTGTCAGCAAGCCTTTGCTTAATATCTCTTGCTATTGAAAAGAAAACCTCTTCCACATTCATGTTTGTCTTTGCACTCTGCAAGAGATCTCCCAATGTAAATATAATGAAGTCAAATATTTTATTACGTGGTAATGTTATTTATCATCAAACAAGCTCAACTCACGGTTTCAAAAAACTTGATGCCGTACTCATCAGCAAGAGCTTGACCTTTCGAGGTAGGCACGGCCTAGAGGAGAAAAAAGACCCTTTGTTGGAATACATGGAATATAGACAACATTAATTTAAAGAGATAAACACATAGAATGTTCAATGTCATAGCTCTATAGCAGAGAACAAATCTGCTCCAGCCAACCAAGTTATTAGATCAGAAGTAGATAGAAAAGGAGCCTCTGAGGTACACACCCTTTTACTTTCATCCATATCAGCCTTGTTGCCCACAAGTATCTTGTTTACATTGTCAGAAGCATGTTGTTCAATGTTGCGAATCCAATTCCTAATATCTTAACAGATAGAAGAAAGATATATTAAAAATGAAAGGAATGAAAAATGGAAAAAAGAAACTTAACCATGAAAAAGGAATAATTAGTCAACATAATTCAACCTAAATAGAGAGAAAGACAGTCCAAGTGAAGAGAATGGGTAAAGAGGGGAGAAAGAAGAAAACACATTTTGAAGGGTCAGCTGCAGCTGAAAAGTAGTATATATTCTCATTCGTATACTGGTTGGTTCATAAATAAGTATAAAAAAATATCAGAAGAATTTGGATGTGAAGGATATTACTGTTGAAAGATGCCTCATCAGTGACATCATAAACGAGCAAGATGCCCATGGCTCCACGGTAATAAGCTGAAAAATCAAGTAGCATTGTAAGAAATTTTTCTTTCATAAAAAAAATATGAAGGATGAAACTAAAGTAGGATATTCATCCACATAATGAACTTATATGACAGTAACTTCTGATCAAATTTATTAGGCAAATAAGTCAGTCAGCCTATTAAACTAAAGTACTTTGTGTTCTATTCGTGCACAAACGAAGTCCACGTTGACTTTAATTTGATGGGGGTTACGAAATGCCACTAAACTTCTATGCCTCCTATATATAAACTGATATTGAAATGTGTTTAAGCTTCAAACATATTCAATTAGCCAGGTTGCAAAAGTCAAAACAAATACCTGTGGTAATAGTTCGAAATCGTTCCTGACCAGCTGTATCCCAGATTTGTAACTTAATGCGTTTGCCATCAAGTTCAATGGTTCTTATCTTAAAATCAATGCTGCCAAATTCGTACACAACATGGTTTTATCCATCAACAAAAATATATATATTAGCTTCTGTGAAATAGAGTATACAGATAATGAGCTACAGACTAAATTGATATCCCTGACATTAGAGAATGGTGTATATTTATGATGTTTGATAAGTATGACATGCAGCATGAAGTCTAGAAATTTCATTATAAGTGAATTGGGACAAATATTCCAGGAAGTATTATTGATTAACAAAAAAAAAAATACTTGGAATACAATATAGTCAAATAGGACAAGTATTGTAGGCAGCCTTATTAACTACTTGGACTAAAATATTGTCACTGCCAATTGGAAACATTGATACAAGACTCTCAGATAACACAAGACAGTAACCAGCAGATCCTACAGCATTTTCACAAGAATAAGAATAAACCAGCAGATACTAACCCAATGGTGGTGATAAAGCTGGTCGTGAAGGAACCATCAGAAAAACGCAAAAGCAGACAACTTTTCCCCACACCTGTAATTGTTACAAGATAGCTATCAAAAGAAGATAAAAAGTTCAAGAGAAATTCAAAAAAGATAAAACAAGACACCAGATCTATATGCACACACTCAAATGCATAAATACATAAAACCAAACTTCGATATGCAGATTTGTATATTTGGAGTGCATTGTTTACATATATTTTATATTTTGGAAATACTATAATACTGGATGGACCTTCACTTGTGGGATGTTGCACTTTGCACACTGATCAATCTGCTTTCTTACACCTTTATTTTTTAACATAATAAAAATTTTAACATTCCAAAATAACTACCAACCAAAAATTTTAAAATACCACCCCTCATCTCCTGTGACTTATTTTATGGATTAGTAAAACTAATCCAAGATGGCAACATACATGCACATTTAAATTTATTAATAATTTATGGGTTAATTTATTTCCATCACATACATATATCTATATAACCAGGGAATAATCAATGCTATCATGGTGGTTACATGGATTACTAAACTTCATAGGATTCTATCAAATCAAAAGGCAGATTTTCAATAAAACAGTTTAGAGTAAGTAGTTTTTCCAATCATAATAGGTATCCATTTTGAATTTGATCCCTTAATCTGGGTGGAGCGACTCACCAAACACAACAAGTTACAAAAATAACCTTGTTTACTAAACACTACTAATAAACTTAAATAATTTTTAACTAATTAAATATCTAGAAGATAACTTAAAATGCTTGGCAAACATACTCAATTTGTACAATGGAAATTATAGGACACTATCTCACAGACACATTTAACAAATGTAGCACATGCTCGGTGCTCACGTTAAGTTCGTAGAACATGTCATAATTTATCACACTGACTATTATAGTAGTATAGACTCGAAGCACACCTTTAGTGCAAACTGTAAACCTATTATTACAGAAATCATTCGTGAGCCATACTATAGTTTGCATGCTAGCCATTGCCACATCAAGCATATCTTTTCATTTATAAATCAAACATATATTATTGGAATCACTTCTTTCTCGTAGTCTTCCACAAAGTTTCTCACAGCACCCTCTGAAACAACGGCAGTTTTTCTAGATCAATGATGTAGGCCTTCTTGTTTCATTATGTATCATTAAATTAAATCCAACAACAGGCATATAACCTCTGCGATTGAGTTTCCTAGCATAAAACCAAACTAGTACCAAAGTGTGTCGTCTTTAAACATTATATAGGACTATCTCATTGGACAACTTTGGACCTGTTCGATATAAAATAACAAAATAAAATGACTTAAAATTATTCCAGAAATAAAAATCAACTAAGGCACTTAAAACTCATTTAACTTCTACAGAACTGATTTTAACTTACCTTAAGTTATTTTTAACTTAGGGAGAAACTTACTTCATTTTAACTGTTCTCATAAGTGTTTAATATGCATATCAAGCTATACCTTTCCTCCGAACACACTTGCAAAACTTCACTGCCTATATCATTAAGTGCCATCGCTTTTTCTTAGATATTGTCAAATATAGCAATCACGTGTCAAAAGAAATGATGCTTCAAGCTCTCAACAACATAAGCCCACATCACATTTAACAACCAAATTCCCAAATAAAAAAACAAGAAGCTTAACCATACAACAGCTTTCAATCCAAGTAAAAACCACAATCATAATTCAAAACCAGCAATGAAGCATCTCCAAAACAACCCACCACCAAACCTTTGGCTCTAGAAACAAAACATCCAAACCCCACAAAAAAAGGAAAAAAAAAAAGAAAAAAAAAACACTAAGATCTGAAATCTGAAATAAACCCATTTTGTTGTTTTCTTAATTTTGCAGAGACAGAGAGACAAAGGGGAGGCACGATATAACTAACCGCTGTCGCCAATAAGAAGAAGCTTGATGAGGTAATCGTAATCGGCACGTGCCCTCGCAGGTGGTGCTGCCATCGGTGACCACACAATAACAACAACACCACACGCAAATTCACTCAAAAAGATCCTCTCTTTCTCTCTCTCTCTTTCTCTTTGTGGAGATAAGTGTCGATAAAACGAAAAGGGTATGCGAGATCGAAGAGAGGATCCAAATGGGTTTGGTTGTGTTGTGTTGTTCTGCTTTTGGTTTTGGTTTTGATTTTTGAGAGAGGTTTGGGTTTCTTTTCTTTGTTTCTTTCTCTCCGCATATGCTGCGTGGCGTGGCCCTCTCTCTCTCTACACTGTCACCAGTATCCGTTAACATAAAAAAATATATTAGTTATTTGTATTTTGTAATTTAAGTTTTTAAAATAGAAATTTATGAACCTATGTCCAAGCCTAAACACCTATATGGAATTTGAAAATAATAATAATTTTTCCTTAATATAAAAATTGAAATATAATTTTTGAAAATATTTCGATAATTAGCAGTGCTAATAATTGAACTTGTCAACCATCATTAACAACTGATAATGTTGATTTCAATTGCCAATGTGACCAACCTTGTTACTAATTAGATTAGATTAGGAAAATAATTTGGCAAATGGTAAAATAATAATTGTCATGGATAGTGATGTGGATTGATTGGTTGTGTGATGAAAGAGACTAATTAATCTAAACATGATAAAGTAAACATAATATAAAAATGTAAAAATACAAACAAACAATATTTTTCAAAAGTCAATTTTAGATGACAGTTCTTCTTTGTAGAAAAAAATAACAAAGATGATGAGCATAAGTGTTTATTTTTTTTACATAACACATGTTAATGAGTTATTAGAATTCCTATCAAATAGTATTTTAATACTTTTTTTCTTGCATTTTGTTTGTTCATTGAGAATAATAAATGAACCGAACTGAAGTACACCTCTAAAATCAATAAAGCCCAATAATTGCAATAAAGATAAGAATCACGGAGTTGTTTTCTCACAAGACCTTGTCTGCTTTTCATTTTTTGTCAAAAATATTCCCTCCTTTCAACAATTAGTTTCTGAAAATGTAGTTTTTCCGATCTAAAAAATTTGTTTTGGGGTGTTTATTTTAAAAATTATATCATGAAAAGTAAATTTCAGGCTATACTTTTTCGTTGTTTATATATATTCCGAAATATAATTTTAAGGTTCCGAAAACTAAATTAGAAAATATGTACACACAATACTGAAAATGTTTCAACAATTACATTGATGTTATACAGAATCATGTTTAGATACTTTCAAATAAACATGTAGGAACACGTCTTGTTGGTCCAAAGAAACATTGTACTCGTGCTTATGTTGTCATCTTCCTTTAACTTTTTTGATGCAGACAAAGTGTTTAAAAGAATATGTTGTTAGTATTTCTCTGTAATTTGAAACACAAATAAACGTGCCATAGAAAAAACTATGCCATAAAACAAGTTTCCATGTCTTGTGGTATCTCTGCATCAAATTAATCAGAAGAATGAGGAGCATTCCACCATTGTTATTTGCATCAAGGAACAAGTTGAAGAGACGATATCACATTCATACAATACGACTAGAATCATATTCCATGACTTCGAACGAAACCTTTACTTTAACAGCACTTTAAAAATGGAAATGCAAGAATAGTTAGATTACTGCAGCTAACTCGGATTCTAGTTTGAGGTTGAGCCATTGTTCTTACCAATAGTCGCGGCATGAACACAAGCCATCCTTAAAATGATGAAACCGATTTGCATCCCTCACAATTATTTCCCTTTGAACAAGCTTTGATATAAGCTTTATTGCAGAGTGACAGTTCACACATGCTCGAAGATTCTTTGTTATTCTAAGTGTGGTTCCAGGAGCAGTACTAATAAGTCCATAAGCAACGGCTATCCTCTCACTATGAAAACTAAGATTCTCTTCCTTCTCTTCGTAATTCAGATCATGCAAAACCGATTCTGTATGTGGAACAAACCCGATCTCCTTCAACCTTCGTTCTAATATCTGAAGCTCGTTGAATATTTCATTAGCCATTGGGTGTGACTTGTCACCCACATGAAATGCTTGCAGCTTCCCATTTATTTCAATTACACTATAGCCAAGGTCCTTATTCAGTCCCTTCTCCCTCATTAGAACTCGAATATGTGCAACACGATCCCATAAGCGGGAGGAAGCATAGAGATTAGAGAGTTGTACATAATGCCCTGTATTATATGGATCTAATGAGAATAGCTTCTTTGCAGCATATTCTCCCAATGTTACACAACGATGGATCTTGCATGCACTCAGAAGTGCTCCCCATACACTTACGCCAGGTTCAATGGGCATTTTCATTATAAATGCACAAGCCTGACCCAGATAACCTGCTCGTCCCAAGAGATCAACAACGCAAGAATAATGCTCATTGCGAGGTTCAATTTCAAAGTCTTTCATGGAATGGAATAGCTTCCACCCCTCTTTTACGAGGCCAGAATGATTGCATGCCGTGAGAAGCCCAACAAAGGTAACGTCATTTGGGAATACACCTGTTTGCTTCATTGCAGTGTAAAGATTAATGGCTTCCCATCCTTGACCATGCAAGCCATACCCCATAATCATGGCACTCCACATAACAACATCCTTATCTGAATTACGATCAAATACCATGCGAGCAGATTCTACACTTCCACATTTTGCATACATATCAATGAGGGCGGTATTAACAAAAATGCAACTTCCAAAGGTACTGTTGCTTACATAGTCGTCCATCCATTGTGCTAATTTGAGGGAACCAACGTGTGCACTAGCTATGACTGCAGATCTCACAGTGACAGAATCTGGTTTAATATTTCTTGAGATCATGTCACGAAACAGATGTACCGCTTCCTCGGCGTGGCCATTCTTTGCATAGCCAGATATCATTGCGTTCCACATAATCACGTTTGGTGTCTTCATTTGATCAAAGAAATATCTTGCAACCGTCGCCATCCCACATTTAGCATATAAAGCTGTAAGCGAGATAAGCAAATCAGGCTCATCTTCAAGACCCATCTTGATGACACAACCATGAAGAGATCTCCCTTGCTCCAAATCATCTACATCGGTATAAGCCCTCAGAATGCTTACCAGAGCAATCCAATCTGGTTTCACATCAGCATTTCTCATTTGACTGAACATTCGCAATGCTTCCATAGATTCCCCGTTCTGCGCATATCCAGAAATGATGGAAGTCCATGAAACAATCGTTCTATGGTATAACCCATCAAACACCACTTTTGCCACACTAATACGACCACATTTAGCATACATTGCCACCAGGCCATTCTGCACAAACACATCCGACCCAAATCCATATCTGATTATCTGTCCATGAATCAGGCAACTCAAACCAAAATCTAATAACTCAGTACAAGCTTTAAGTACATAAGGAAAAGTAAATCCATCCGGATGGACTCCTGTCCATCTCATCCACCTATACATATCAATGGTGTCCCTGAACATATTGTTCCTCGAATAACTCCTAATGATAGCATTCCACATAAACACGTCAGGGAAGCAAAATCCATCAAACAGCTTGCGAGCATAACAAATTTGCGCAAGATTCGAGCTCCCATTAACCAGTTTTGTCATGAGAAACCCATTATGTTGAAGCCCAGAGACAAGTAACTGGTTATGTATCTGATCAAGGTGTCTCTTGTGGGTAGAATTATCAATAAGAGACGCATAAAAAGAGTCTGAATTGACACCACGATCACGGTTAACAGAATGTTCAGGATGAAGAGCTGATGAACAAATATATTTGACACACTTGAGCACCAACCACGTGGGTATTTCAGAAGTTGTAACCTTTCGGTACTTTGCAGTAAGGGGAGATAAGCTAAAGAAAATCCAAGCCATAGAGCTGCGTCCATCATCTTTCAATGTATGTTTGCAAATTCTAAACTCATATCAACTGATGCACTTCAATTAGACAAATGGTGATCTAACCAATTCAGTTTCTCGTTTCCAGCTACCAGCCTATTGAAGCCCGATTTAATTCTGATTTCTCTGTCCAGCCTAAATTGGAGTACACTGAACTGAAGCATTTAATCAAACACCTAGGTCATGTTAAAAGCGGATATAAGTGACAACAGAACTTGTTGAAGCATTTAGTCGAACACGTAGGCTATGTAAACTCTGGAGGCACGAAATGGGCTACCTTGAAGCAGCGAAGAACCAACCAAAGCCAACCTAGATTGAAGCTAGGTCACAAAAGGGAACGAAAATGGAAGTGAAATGAAACTGAATATATTGAAGGCAAATATGAAAACGAATAATAACATATATGAATCGGAAGGAAAGTTATCGAATGCGAACACATGACAGCGAATGTAAAGCAAATGGAATAACTGCAAACCACACAGATTGAATGCGAAGCAGAGATTTATAGAGAGAAAGGGAAGAACAATGCAATAAGTTTTACCTTGACACAGAAATCCTTTGGGAATGGTTTATTATAAAATATTTTTTCAAAATGTCAAATTTTTAAATAGTGGTATGAAGATTAAAAATTGTCAGAACAAAACATCATATTTTATATGAAAAGAATACGGTGATTCTTTAACTATCATGTTATACGGTGAAAAGTGACCATTTTTAAAAAACCACCATATTAAAACTGTAATTTTTTGTAGTAAGAAGCCATTGATTAACCAAAATTATTTTGATGAAAGCGAAATTAAACAGAACACAAATTTAGCATTACTTTCATGAATTCTTAACCTGGCATGGACCTTCTCTATTCCTTTCATTCAATAAAACCATGCTTTCTAAATACTTCACTCCAAACAATTCAGCTTCATCACCAAATTCTTTTATGTTCCATTAATTTTCTACCTTCTCTCTCTCTCTCATCATCATCAAGACATTTGCATCAGAGGTACTATGTTGTATTTTGTTTTGTTATGTCCAGCCTTTCTTTCATGTACGAATTTCTGCAGCATTTTTCATATTTTTTCAACATGAGTATTTCATATATGGACTTTGCTATTTTATGCAGTTTTCTGAATTAATAACTACCAACTTTATTGCATAAGAACTCCAAATGCTGGTATACCTAATCAAAGACCTTTTTCTCTTCATCTGCATTGAAGTTTGAGTGCATGTATGTAAATCCTGGTTCACTTCTTATCGTTTATATGTAATACACTTTTTAGTAGTTGAATTGTATTCTTCATTGAAAAACCCTCATGTAACCTTTTTTTTTTGTGAACTTCGTAAAGGCTTATATAACAGAGAAAAGTGAAATCATCCTTTTCATCCATTAAAAGTAACTTATAAATAAATTAAAAATAACATTTTGAAGAAGCTAATATGAAATAACTTCTACAATTTAACATATGCATAAATTTGTATTTTTTCTAATGTAGATGTTCATTCAGATGCACCCTTTTGAAATGCCTTCTTTTATGGCATCGTTTATTTCAAGTTATTGTACAAATAACATGTTTCTTTTCAGTAACTTCCATTGCAATGGCTTCAACATGGAGTATTTTAATTTTTAAATTTAATTGAGACCACTAATATCATAGTAGAGATAAGTGAATTTTCACTGTGAGAACATAATTTATTTTGAGATGACTGTAATTAACCTTTTTATTTTAAAATTATTCTAATTTTACCTTTTCGTAACGAGATCATAGACTTTATTATTAATATTTTGTTAATAAGAAGTGTTGAACTCACAATTTCTTCTATTTTTTTTTTCAATTATCGACTAAAATTAATTCTTAACATTTTAGTAGCGAAAAGAATTAAACTCACAAGTTTTCGATCTTCTAAATCCTTCAACCAACCTTACATGTCTAATAAATTAACATACATTTATCTTTAGAAGATAGATTCGAACATGTACCACCCAATGATAGCGTATTTAGGCAATTGCATAAATTTAATTGAGTAAATTAAATTAACATGGGTAAAGTTTTTTCAAGATACACTAACACCATTTTTTTCCAAGTTTATACAAAAAGATAATATGTAGTTTAAAAGCATTACATTATTTCTCCTTTTATATATACACACACCTTTCAAACATTTTACTATAATGATAAAAGAAATGTAAATGTAGCCAATGATTACGTAATTTACTCAACCTAATTTACATGCACTTGAACATGTGCCTGAATGCAAGAGTTAACCGCGCATGCTTGTCTTCAGGACACGGGACTTGAAAAATGAAACCAAATCAACAAACATATGACTTTATTTTATAGTTTTATTCTTCAAGCTTTTAGTCAAAATTTCATCTTGAACTATTTATTTCCGCTCAAATTTAAAAAAGAAAGCCACAGCCACACAAAATATATTCTTGCCACGTTTCTTCCAATCAAATACCAAACGCACCCACCATTAATAAAAAAAAAAAAATCTAATTTCACAGTATCAATATGAACTCCCAAATATATTCCATTATCAAGTAAAATGTTCACTACCATTTTAAAAGATCGTGGTATCTATATACTATAAGCTATAAGTTCTCATGTTTCAATTGGTTCAATTTTTCTCATTCACACAAGCTCAAAATCAAACCAGCAATTCTTTACAGCTAATCACAGTCTCAGAAATTACAATGAGTGTCAGCCTGCCATGTCGAAGTCGTCTGATGGCTGGTATAAGTCGTAGTTCTCGGGAGCTTCTATTTTTCCAGTAAGATAGCCATTCCCTGCAAAAATTAATGTAACAGTCTTGATTGTCAAGTACTTTGATAAAGAAAACAGCTCTCATGCGCGAATGAGATACAGTAACGCTTTCTAAATTTCCGTATGAAATAAAACAAGGAAGGTAATTTTCATCACACACAAGCTCCATCACTGTACTCCACAGTCTCGTTAAATTCATACACAAGAAAATGAGACCCATTAAAATGGTTTCTGGAGATGCACGAATATGCAAAGTATATTACATATATAAAGGGACTTTTGGACAAGGACAGAAGTAAAAAAGTTCTCCATTTAAATGATGGCATGTGAATATTCTTCCAATAATAAATAACTTCATGTATTGAACAATTTTAAATAAATATGCATGCCTCGTCATTTAATTGGAGATGTAAGGAACTTGATCTAAGCCATGTCCTATACATATAGAAAATCTCAAATCCAAGAACTTCAATTATAAAAGTAATTATCAATACAAAATTCTCTATTATAAAAGTACGGATTTCTGCAAGGAACATCTGAAAAGGGTGGTGAGGAGTTGAGATAGAACGAGCTATATTGACAGGAAGAATTGTTCTTGTATCCAGAACTGGTTGGAATACTTAGGGCATATCATCTCTAAACAGAGGAATTCAACAGGATTCTAACAAGGTAAAAAGATACGTTAGATTGGCTCACTTGTGGGTGTGAAGGGGCTTAGGGGTTCCTCGTGTTCACTTGTTATCATAGAAAGGCGAGAAATAATGGGGAGATAGCTTGATCACTTAAACAACTTGCGTACAAGGGAAGTCAAGTGCATCCATAAAATCCTCATGACAGAATGCCCGGGGAATGGTGGAGGTCATGATCAAGTAGAAGGGAGAACAAGATGAGTTTTGAAGAGAGGAGAGTGATTCAAACAGTGGCCCAAAGTCACCAAAGTTTATGTGATTAGTTTATGAATTCTCAAAACTGAGGAGAGAGAGACTTACTATCTAGTGGTGTGAATGGGTGATGGCATAAGAATCTGCCCTGACATATGGTAATGGAGACTTGGGAGATTGCGAAAAAACTAGAACTAGACCTCTTGAATGCCTAGAATGGTTTTTTCCATACCTCCTGGAAAATACAGCTATACTAGGTCCAGGATCACCATGATCCAGCCTAATACTAAATAATACAGAACATTCTTTTTTGTTGCCTTTTTTTGTAATTTTTCTGCCACATATCAACTAGCTTCCAACGTATAACGTTAAAAAACAATAATCTTACCTTTATTTGATTAAAATAAAGACAAGTACATGAAGAAAGGATAAGAAGTTACATACCGGGGTTTGATAGCAGCCCATCGAAAACAGGCACATGGTTGAAATTTCTAGTGGATCTTAAACTCCCATCAGACGGGAAAACAGAATCTGGTTTGTTGGATTCTGGATTCTCATTCAAGTACTGCAGATCATCATGGTTCTGGAAACCTAAATTATCAGAAGGCCCAGCAGAAACATTGAGCTGGGACCAAAAATCGTCAGCCTTTGTCTTCTTATCTTTGGAATCAACCTCGGTCTCTACTTCTGATTCTGCATTAACACCAGGTGCCACATTCTGCTGCTTTCTTTTGGAGCGAGCCCGCCTGTTCTGAAACCAGTTATAAACATTGGTCTCAGAAATCTGGCCATGCTGGCTGAGCTCAGCAGTGATCTCCTTGATCTTTTCCTTGCTGGGAGTTCCAGTCCCCTGATCAAATATCCGCTCCAGAATCTGAAGCTGCATAGCCGTCGGAGTCCACCTCTGCCTCGAAGCTATTTTGTGCCCACCAGACCCCAACAAAGGATCGCAGTACATGTTTCCCAGTCTAATCCCTGACAATGAAAACATCAATCAAACAACGTTGTTATTACGACTAAATAAAGAAAAAACCATCAATGTAAAGGATGTTTACACTCTACTCTAATCATATAATAAAAAAAATCATGCATGTTAAGTTTGCTGACTATTACCATACCCATCCTAGAATTTATACAAACTATGACTACTAAATCCAACCGGTTGTTAGAATATACACTGACATTGAACAGAAATTAAATTAAACCACACCATCTTGAGAATATATGCCTCTTTCGATTCAATAAACAGTTCTAATCATCAAAACTGGTTTTGGATTCCTTCATTAAATTAGCCAATAAGTTATACTTGTACAATTTCGAAGTAGCACAGAGGGAGAAAAACTTTATGCAGTTAACTAATCGACAAAGTGATGGTCATGGCTGAATTAATAACAGTTTAATTGAAGAGTGAGGGAAAGTAAATTAACACACTAACACACATTGTAACATACACCAACTAACTAAATAATTAAAAACAGTGAAAGATGAATCGAAACCTGCGAGATCTTGGTGAGAAGAGATGGTTTTGTGCATCTCGATGAGTTGCTCGCAGATTGTTGCGTAAACCGCAATCTGCTTGCGGAGAGTCTCGAGTTGTTCGTCGGTCATGACTTTGACGTACATCATTTCGGCGTTCCCGTTGGGTTGCCAACGCTGCTTCTGCCAATCCATCACGTTCACCATCGCCTTCTCTCTGCGATCACACATAAACACGTGTGTACAATGTCTTATATATTTATTTATATTTATTTATTTATTTTTAATTGAGAGTTGTGAACCCTAATCATGAAATGACGAACACGAGAAGCAGAGATAATTAAGAATGGAAGAGAAAAGGTTTCAGATCTGACATGGGAGCAGAGAGCGTTGCTTTGGTGTCAGAGGCGTATGTTAGCACTTGCCGAAACTCGAAGCTGTGTCGGCGGCGTACGATGCGGGGAGAGAATAAAAAGCAAGAATGTCCCAGGGATATTCTTGTCCAAAACAAATTATTTCACTGTCCCTAACCAGCTCTGGGCTTTTTATTTTGCAAAATTCTACAGTTTTTGGAATCAATAAATTTCATATTTAGAAAAGAAACTCAATTAAAAGTGTCTGAGGTTTAGGATGTTAAACTCTACAACTGTATTTGTATATAAAAAATTATTAGTATAATTAAAGAAAGTATTATATCTTTTTATTAATTTATTGTTAACAATTTTAATGATTTATTAAGTAAGCCTTATAGTTATAAATACAATATTTTAATGTATGATTTATTTGATAAATAAGAATATTTTATATAGAAAAGGTGTTTTAGGAAGATTTAAAATTATTTACCAAAAAAATCTATTTTTAATATTTTAATTTGTGCATTTGTTGTATAATACAGAAAACTTGATAGATAAAAATGCTAAATGTATTTTAGATTATACTTGCAGGATTTGAGGGTAAAATAGAAAAGGAAGTTGTAATTTATGTTTTTAGTTAAGAAAGTCATATATAGTTTGTAAGGATAAATAAGAGATTCAGGTATTACGGAATATTTTATTATAAAAAATAATTTCTTTTTGTTTGTGATTAATATTTTAGAAATATTTGCAAAATTTTCTTGGAAATTAAAGAATGATATGATATTTTTATCAAAAATTTGAATAATTTATGATATTAAATTATGTAATTAAAGTAACATAATATCTGTATCATAATATTTAGTAAGAAATTCAGTTGAAATTTGTACTCTAAAGTAAAAAAACAAAAAAAAAACACGACATATTAAAAAATACAAGTAGAATGTTTTTTCACAGCATACGCGTAGTAGCTAAATAACGTCAAAAAAAATATTAATCATTATCAAAGAAATAACAGTCAAAAGACTTTGTTGAAAATTGTTTGAGGCCATATATTTTAAAAATTGTGATATTGTTCATGTTATCTTTTAGATGCAATGAATTTTGTCTGTAATATAACTTCATTGTTATTACATGTACTATTATTTATAGCATGAAAATATTATTATTTTAAAAACGTGAAATATCTATGATTTTATAGAATAATTTTATAGAATAATAGAATTATTTTTTACGAGACTTTCTCTGCCAACTCGATATTTATTGGTATGCCACGTGGCTGAATTTATCACATCTCACAAAATGCAAAACCAACATTTCTAAAACGTATGAAATAAAATAAAATTTTACCTTCAAGGAATTAAAATATATTTCATGCAAAATAAATAAAATAAAATGATGAATTAGCAAATTGGTTTGTTATAATTGAGTAAATTCATGAGTTGTGCAAGCTAACGTGATTATATAAATTGTGAAAGATAAAAAACTTGGCTAACCTTAGGAGGTAGTTGGTTGTGGCATGTTATGGAGGAGTGTTGTAAAATTGTAATGAAAAGAAAGATAGACCATGTCAATGATATTGAGATTGAGGATGAGAATGATAACAATGAGACATTCACTACGAATTCACAACAAAAGATACCATCAACCAGAGCATGTTCATTCGGATGCCTTTGTAATTTCTCCGACGACCCTGCACATCCCACAATATTGCAACCACAATCACTACTACCTTCACCTTCTTCGTTCATGCAAACACTTGAACCCTTTGTTCCAAATCCATGCTCGTTTAATTGTCACAGAACAATGCACCTTGACTCAATCTACACCTAAATCAATTACAAACCCATCTCTGGTTCTGTGGAACTCATTGATTAGAGCCTATTCTAGACTCCGTTTATTCCAGGAAGCAATAAAATTGTATCATACAATGTTATGTGTGGGACTTGAACCTGACAAGTACACATTCACCTTTGTTTTGAAGGCTTGCACTGGTGCTTTGGACTTCCATGAGGGTGTTGCCATTCACCAAGATATAGCTTGCAGGGAGTTAGAGTGTGATGTCTTCATTGGGACTGGACTTGTTGTAATGTACTCTAAGATGGGTCAATTGGACAGTGCAAGAAAGGTGTTTGATAAAATGCCCACGAAGGATGTTGTTTCCTGGAATGCAATGATTTCGGGGTATTCTCAGAGCTCAAACCCTGGTGAAGCAATGGAAATATTTCGGAGGATGCAGATGGAGGGTGTGGAGCCTGATTCTGTGAGCATCTTGAACTTGGCTCCGGCTGTTTCTAAACTAGAGGATGTTCGTTGTTGCACGTCTATAAATTGTTATGTGATTAGGAGACGTGTATTTGGTGTGGTTTCTAACTCATTGATAGATATGTATTCAAAATGTGGTGAGGTAAATTTGGCTCGTCGGATATTTGATGAGATGCAGGTTAAAGATGATGTCTCGTGGGCAACGATGATGGCTGGATATGTGCATCATGGCTGTTTCTTTGAGGTGCTTCAATTACTTGATAAAATGAAACAACAACGTATGAAGATGAATAAGGTATCGGTTGTAAATTCCCTTTTAGCGGCTGCGGAGATGAGAGACCTAGAAAAAGGGAAGGATGTTCATAATTATGCTTTACATGAAGGGATGATGTCAGATATTATTGTTGCTACTCCTATTGTGTGCATGTATGCAAAATGTGGTGAGTTGAAAAAAGCTAAAGAGTTGTTTCTTAGTCTTAAAGGAAGAGATTTGGTTGCTTGGTCTGCCTTTTTATCAGCTCTCGTCCAAGCAGGATTTCCTGGAGAAGCACTGTCTATATTCCAAGAGATGTGGCATGTAGGTTTGAAACCAGATAAAACGATTCTGAAAATTCTTGTTTCTGCATGTGCAGACATTTTAAATGCAGGGTTAGGTAAGATTGTGCACTGCCACACTATTAAAGCAGACATGGTGTCTGATATTTCAGTTGCAACAACCCTTGTCTCGATGTACACTAGATGTGAATTATTTATGTATGCTATGGCGTTATTCAACAGAATGCGGTATAAAGATGTTGTGGCATGGAATACCTTGATAAATGGGTTTACCAAATTTGGTGACCCACGTCTTGCCTTCGAAATGTTCCATACATTACAGGTTACTGGGGTTCAACCAGATAGTGGAACCATGGTGAGTTTGGTTTCAGCTTGTGCCCTTCTGGATGATCTACATCTAGGAACCTGCTTTCATGGAAATACTATAAAGACTGGTTTTGAATCTGACTTGCATGTAAAAGTTTCTCTAATAGACATGTATGCCAAATGCGGGAACCTTTTCTCAGCTGAGAACTTGTTTCAATTAATCAAGCATGTAAAGGATGAAGTACCTTGGAATGTGATGATTGCCGGGTACCTGCATAATGGAGGTGCTAATGAAGCAATTTGCACTTTTAACCAAATGAAATTAGAGAGTGTAAGGCCCAATTTAGTCACATTTGTGATCATTCTTCCGGCTGTATCATTTTTGTCAATGTTAAGAGAGGCCATGGCTTTTCATGCCTGCATAATTCGAATGGGATTTATATCTAGTACCCTGGTCGGAAACAGTCTTATTGATATGTATGCTAAATGTGGACAACTATGTTATTCAGAGAAATGCTTTCATGAGATGGAAAATAAAAGCACGATCTCCTGGAATGCAATGCTTTCAGGTTATGCAATGCATGGCCAAGGTGAACTTGCCCTCGCACTTTTTTCACTTATGCAAGAGACCAATGTCCATGTTGATTCACTTTCCTACCTCAGTGTATTATCTGCCTGCAGACATGCTGGTTTAATTCCAGAAGGAAAGAACATTTTCCATTCCATGACTGAGAAGCACAATCTTCAACCCAACATGGAACACTATGCCTGCATGGTTGATCTTTTAGGCCGTGCTGGTTTATTTGACGAAGTTTTGAGTTTAATTAATGGAATGCCAACAGAACCCGATGCTCAGGTCTGGGGTGCCCTCTTGGGAGCATGTAAAGTGCATTCCAATGTGAAGTTAGGAGAGGTTGCCCTTCATCACCTCCTTAAACTTGAACCAAGAAACGCGGTTCATTATGTAGTTTTGGCAGATATATATGCTCAATGTGGTAGGTGGGTCGATGCCAGGAGAACAAGATCAAATATGATCGACCATGGATTGAAGAAAATTCCCGGATATAGTTTGGTTGGAGCTCATAAGCAAGGACAATTCCTTTCTGGCTAGTGGCAAATCCCAACCAAACCACTGCTACAACATGCAAATACAGAACAACTTGTTATAACATGTTTTGACAAAAAGAAATAGTTGTTAGCATTCTGATAGTCTCACTTTTTTCGGCACATGGCAAACAAATATGTATATTAGAAAAGTATTATGCAAACTTCAATCATTCATTTGATATTTTACATGTAACCATAGTATGAAACGAAACCAGTAGAATAACTTATGGTTTGCTTTGGGACCAAGTCACCAAGCAGCAAGTTTCTGTTGATGTAACAATATAGAAACTAAGCTTCAAAACGCCTAGTTTGAGCTTTTTAAGATTAAACATGTTCTTCTCAGTAGTAATTGACATGAGATAAACTGATGAAGTGTTTGGTTTTGATTTTGAGTTTGTTTGAAAACTTAGAAAACAAAATAGATAATTAAGCACTTGAATTAAAACCCAACAGTGGAGAACTGTGATACATATATACACTACACAACAAAAACAGTGTTAAACAAATGTACATAGCCTAACAAAAATATTTAGTTTGACTTTGCAGTGTGAAAATAATAAATACATATATATTAAGAGTGTAGAAGTTGGATGGTGAAAACAAGTCAAACAGTTTTGTCTGGTTCGGACTGTATATCCTCAACGCCAAAAACGCCTTCTCCTTTTATAAGAAACTGGGAAGAAGAATGCGGCAAATGAGGAGCGAACACAACACTCATTCTCCTCCTTCTAACAGACCCATTCTCATCACGCGATAAAAACACTCTCGAGTTGACACAATGGGCCCAGGCCAGGCCCAAGGCAGGGCAGACCCGCCGGCCCGACGAATAAAGCCCATCACTCAAATTTCCAACCCTGACATTTCCATCTCCGATAAAATCCACAACCTGATTCGTCACCACCACCGCCAGCCCAAACCTCTTCGCCAACCGCCGCAATCCGCCTGAGATTCCGAAGAAGAGCGACGACCTGCGCCGGAGGTCCGATCCGGTGTTCTCAAAATCGGAGCGGAAGAGAGCCGCGATGGAATCGATGACGACGATTCGCACCGGCCGCCACCGAGATCGAGAGTACACAAGGAACGTCTCGATGGTTGGAATTAAGTGGAGGAGCTCGTCCGCGGAGTGGACGGCGCGTACGAAGACGCGGTCGCAGGGGTCGGGGAGGTCAGGGTGCGACGTTCGGAAGGCGCCTGAGAGTTGGCGGAGGCGGCGGAAGGGGAAGGGGAACTCGGTGTGGATGAAGATGGAGGAGGCGGAGAGGCCGCCGTGGGAGGAGGGGAGTTGGGCGGAGAGGGCGAGTTGGAGGCAGAGCTGCGTCTTGCCGGAACCGCTCTCGCCAACAAACTCCGTGATGGAATGGCAGGGAACGCCACCGTTGAGGCAGCGATCCAGTACGGGACAGCCGACGGTGCACTTCTCGCTGCGGTGGGGCAGAAGCAAAAGGTTCTCTGGCCTCATCTCGCCAAAAACTCTGGGATTTGAATTCTCGCGGTTATAGCTACATTACCGTGAGAGGGAATAACGTTTCGCTGTCTCGTTTTAAACATCAAAAAGGAGAATTCGGATTCAATGTTAATATTAATAAATTTAATAAATAATAATTCTTATAAACACATTTAAAAAAAATTAAGAATTTTTATTTACCTGTAACTATAAAAGAGGCTTTCTTTAGTTTATAGTTCACAATACGGATTAGATTAGAACAACTTCATTTAAATTGGTTTACGTATTTGATAATAAACAAATTGGATATAATTATTGTATGATTTTAAGTTTATAGCAACATTTTAGGTTATGAATAGAACAATAAAAAGGGAAAAAGATTTATCAAATTTAACGTGTAATTAAAGAGAAAGACTATTACATAAATATTGTAAATTTAGTTATACCTAACATCACCTTTTCTCTTTAACTTAACACATGACAGGTAATATTAAGATTTGTTTATTTTTGTCTGTTAAAAATAAATGGATAACAGATGTAAAACGTTGTCTCAAAAATTTGTTCTCAAGATATAGAATTATAGGAATATTCAAACATCAATTGGGTCCATAGCTCAGTGGTAGAGCATTTGACTGCAGATCAAGAGGTCACCGGTTCGAACCCGGTTGGGCCCTTTTTTTATAATTTGAAATAACTTATTGACTAATTTTGTAAGTGTCCCAACACAACAGTAACTAATGATTGAATACTTAAATTTATACTATAATAGTTATTTAGAAAAAAAATAAATATCATTCTTCTTTTGTATTAAGTAATAAACCTTAAATTTGAACTTTAGAGATAGATTTAGAAAACAAAAGTTTTTTGCTAAGTAGCAGCAAGAGGTAGTATATTCATTGCAATTCTAAAAATCGATAACAAGAATGATTCACAAGTAAAATGTAAAAGATGTGATGTCATAGAATTCTAAATTCAAATATATAATATCAATAAAAAAAATAATGGAAATTTAATGAGGTTATATTATAAACATTCATGGATAGAAGAATAACAATTTGATAACTTGTTTTCTATATACAAATAATTAATAATACTTTTATAATAACAACTAAATCAACTAATATGTTAACAAATAATTGTATAAGAAAGTTGTACAACATACTGGTTTATTTGATTTCATTCTCGAATTTTGGAAACTTTCAATCTCGAATTCTACTATTAGCATTCTCAAATTAGTTATGAGCTTGATGCCAGCATTCAATCATATAATTAACTTAGTTTTGCTAACCATTGGATTTCGAGGCGTGGTATTTGAAGAGAAATAATGAAAATATTTGTAAGAAAAATTACTCAATGACACACTTCTCTTTATAAGTTGTGTTCTTGTCACAAAGAACTCGCTCTCTCCCGACTTATCAGAGATCATAATTTTGGTCTTTGTGAAGAACGAATATTCTTATGGTTCTGTTTTTTAGTGAGCAATTGATGATCCGTTCCCAGAGTAAATGTTACCTTTTTATGCTTATGATCTACTCTCCTCAAATCTAGTCGTGGCATGAAGTTTGGGGGCGACGATTTTGACCTCCGAGTATTCCGTAGCTAGGGCGATTTTAACTTCCGACTTCCCATGAATTAACTTTCTTTCCTCTCTGTCCGTTACTTGGTTGTTTTGAACCGAACGTAATAGGATTCAACTAGATGGATTAGGCTCACCACTATTGGGCCGCGTAGCTAGTGGGTCGAGGTCCTTATGTTTGGTCGGCAACCTCGGTCGGAAATAACCCGGGTTCGCCAGGGTGTACATTAACCCTCCGACCTTGAATTCCAAGGGACTGGGATGAGAAAGTCGTCAAAAACTTCATGGCGTGTGTTTCGTACATTTGTGTACTTTTCAATGAGATGTTGCCATGTAGTCCACACTTAACGCGTGTTACGCTTCCCTAGATTGTGAAAAACTGTTGTCTTGTCTTTTTGACATTAAGATACTTAAATAACCCCTCTTTTCGCAGTTACTTTGTTTCCCTTCACCTCCTTACTATTTTCGTACTTATTTTTCATCTTCTTTCTCCGTTTGCTGTCTTGGTGGTTCCTACACACTCCATTTGTGTTTCCCTGCAACAGGTGTGTGGTTTTTGTTTTCCTACCTTCATTGATTCTTACTCACGTATTTGCATGGTGGTGACGATACAATGCCTAATTATGATCTTGCATGCCTGTTTATCCTTGAAACTTTGTAGTATTTAAGTTCTTGCTAGGGTTTTCTATGGTTTCGGGAAAACGATGGTTTCATTTGGTGGTACTGCTGCTGGGGGATTTTTCTTTCCTTTGGGTTGGAAATAATGGATTTTTTAGCAGTTTTCCTCTTGATGATTTTTGCAGTTTTTCCATTGTTGGTTGAGGAGAGTTTCCATTGTGACTGGTTTTGTTTGGAGTTGGGTTGAGGGGTTTTTCTTTGACGTTTGGCATGCGAGTTATTAGTGGGAGTAATGGCAACTTCTTATGACGATTTTTATCCCTGGGCACCGTTGGGTCTTCGGCATGAATGTTCGAGCTTTACCTCGGATCAGTTCATAACTCGGTATCGTCGAGGTCAACAACTATGCCAAAGCAATGAAAAGGATGTCCTGGTGGTCTGATGTGAGTTGGACTAGCTAATGTGTGCAAATACTTCTACTGATTCAACTGGCCTTTCTGTTTTTTCTATTCAACTCTATTTTCGAAAGTGGGATTGCGTCTTCCTTTGATTTGAAAAGGAGTTGCTGACCGTGTTGAATGTGGCTCTGGCACAACTCCATCCCAATAGTTGGGCCTTTATCCAAGCTTTCCACATTTTATGCACTTATTTTGGGGTAGTTCGGACGTGTCGCAACCGGGATCGCGACGGGACGACGAACCAAAAAAGAAAACGTGTTTAAAAAAAGATTTGGAGTCGCCACCATAGTTATTCTGGAAAACTATGGAAAACCATAAAGATAAGACAAGTCTACGAAAAACCAGATATAGGATCCGGGAGTCGGTTACGCGTAGGAAAGGTGTTAGCACCCTACAACGTCTGCCCGAGGGCGGTACCTTTAATTAAAAATGCAAAGTCGATGTGATTTTCAAAATGTTAATTTCCCCAAAATTAATAAGACAAACATGTTAAAAAAAAAACAAAAATATTTTTTAAGTTTTTGGGTCTGGCAAGAATTGACTTTGATCCTACGTATTCTCATTAAAGATGAGAAATCAGGATTAAGTAGTTTTTTAAAGGATATTTGAAAAAAAAATATTTGAGAAAATAATTTGATTTTTTAGAGGTGTACCTGACAAGGACTGACTTTGCTCCTACGTATCTCACGGTGGAGAATCAAGGATCACGTAGTTCTTAAAAAGGTGTAGTTGTTTGAAAATGTTGATATTTTTGTATTTTGAGAATTTTGTATTGTTTTGGTATTTTTGAATTAGTTGAAAATATGTGTCACACGACGCGAGCGTTCGGACAGACACTAAAAGAGAAAGAAAACTATTTTTTGGTATTTTTAGAAAATAAGTATCACATGATGCGGACGACCGGACAGACACAATAAAGTGAAAGAGAATATTTTATTATTTTATTATTTTTTCTACTTTTTTGCAATTTTTGGTAATTTTCAAATATTTGATTTTTTTCTCAAAAATAATAAAAATAAATAAATAAATGATAAAATTATTTAAGAAGGATAAAAGTGAAAAATAAAATATGAGAGTGCATGAGTAATTAATGGGGGTGTACAAAGTAAACACAACAACAAGCCCAAACAATAGACAGACATGGGGTGCAGGACTATCACATGTGGGGGTGCACGAAGTAAACAAATGGGGCGCATACATTAAAAGATAGGGTGCAGCGAGTAAAATATAAATGAAGTCCAAAATAGGAGTAGAAAGTGTGTGCAGGGGTGCGAGATTAGTAATTGTGGAGGTGAGCGAGGAAGTAATCAAACTCAACAAAAATAAGACATAGGGGTGCGGGTAATTAAAACGGGGGTGTATGAAGAACAATGAAACAGGCCCAGTTGAAATGCAAAAAGGGGGTGCGTGTCGTATGGACGGGGGTGTGCGAAGAAAAAGAAAAGCCGAGACACTTTCCTTTATTCTCTCAAAGAAAGGAGAAAAAAGAAAAACGAAACCCTAAACTCTCCTGCAGCCCCTTCTTCTCGACACCACACAAATCCAGCCCTGGGACGCGCGTCTACTCAACCTCAAACGCCAGCGACGATGGCGGTCTCCGCCGACAGAGCTGCCGGCGCTCGGGTCACTGCCTCGACCTCATGTTTTTTTCTTTTTCGCGAGCGCTCCTTCGTTCTCGTGTTCTGCGTGCGAGGCTCCTTCGTCGCATCTTGTCCTCCAAACACGAGTCACTCTCTCGCAAGCTTCCCGTGCTTCCAGAGCCACCGGTGACGGCGCCAACCGCTGCCGGAAGTGTCGCCGGCCTCCGCTGCATTCCAAGCCTCTCATTCTTCTTCTCGCGCGAGCCACGCTAAGTCTGGAATCCACACCGCGAGCTCCGCTGTCGTGCCCCCAACCGCGATTGAAGCCGCTGCTGCTCAGTCTGTTCGAAGTCCGACTCGATTTCTCTTTCTTCTCTGTTTCTTTGTTTCTGATTGGATGTACGTGGTCGGGAAAAGCGCGAGAGTTTGGTGTTGGAGTGGAATGAGGGTTCCGATTCGGCGTGAATGGAGATTGCAGGGATGGGGGTTGTAACAGAAACAATGAGTGGTTTGCGAATGTATGTGATTCTGGTTATTTGCTTGTATGTTTTATTTGTAGATTGAAATGGTGGTGCTGTGAATTTGAGGTGGTGGTTCTATGAATGGAAGTGGCGGGAAGGATTGGTGTTTGTGTTGACTGCGGCGTGAAGGAGGTGATTGAGAGGATGTGAATCTGCTGTCGAGCGTGTGGGTTTTGGCCTTCTTTGATTTTTGTGCAGGTGAAGGATGAAGATGAAGGCTGAATATGAAGAAGGAAAGGATAATGAGGCTGGAAAGTGGTCTGAGTAGTGGCGCGGGGCCGATGTTGATGATGACGACAGAGATTGAGTGTGATGGGGTGGTGGATGAAATTGGTTTGGCTGTTATGTGTGGACATGCGGACGAGAATGGAGGAGAAAGTGTGTTTCAGAGTTGGTTTGGTGCTGGTGAGAATTAATGCCATGTTTTTTATGCAAGTAACCTCCATGAACGTGTATGATTATGAGCATGATGAGCGTGAAATGGCTTAAACAAGATAAGTAGGGGACAGCAATTCAAACCAAGCTCAACGTATACTTTCACAATTCACAAGCATCGTAAACATTCTTATTGAACAATCCTGATAGGAGTTAAGCAACTAGGGGTACTTACCTTGAAGATACTGTACAATCACCACTCCATTCTCTTCTTCTCCCAGCCTCGGCACACTTCCTTCTCCCCCTTCTGTTCTCTCCGTTCTCCTTATGCTCTCATGATACCTCAACCAAAGCCCCTCTCCTCAGAATGTTCTTTTTTCTTTTATTTATGTGATTCTCTCTGTTTGTTCATGGGAAGTGGCGGTTGCTTTCTTCTCTTGCCCAATATCCAGCAGAGCCACTTCAATCAATCCGCCTCACCGATCAGTCACCATTCATTCCCTTATTTGTATGGTAACTTGCAGCGTCGCATTCCAGGGTATCAAATTAGGAAAGGGCTGGTCTACTGACTGCAGAGAAATTAAATGCCTATGCCTTCCTTTTTCAAATATCTGTTCTATTGTTTTTCTTTTTGCTCTTTTTTTTTTTTTTTCAGATCTGTTTTTCTTTTCACTGTTTTTTAATCCGTTTTAAAATTAATAAATAGTAATAAAATAAAATAAATATGAAGAAAACTGAAAACAAAGAAAGAAGAAAGAAAAAAAAGAAAAGATAAAATAAAATAAAAAGAAATAAAATAAGATAAAAGGACATAATAAAATAAAATCAAAGTAAAATAAGATAAGAAAGAAAATAATAATAATTATAATAAGGTAATAATAAAAAAAAAAGAAAAAGCAATCTGGACAAATGGGTGTTGACAGGACGTCAAACGCTTTCTTGTACTTTTTTGAAATGAAAAAAATCTTCCAAGCAGATGTGGTCTTCCTTAAATAGCGTCAGGGGTACGGGTCTGTTGACTTTATTTCAATCTACGTATAAGGGCTTCAAAGGTGGATTCTTGAAAATAAAGGCCCCTCCTCATAGGGCTGATCTTGTGGAGGGATTTCCGTTGTATTGGACGCATAATTCGAGCAACCCAAGTGCTCGACAATTATCTGACCTCACTTAGGCTAAGAAGGAGTATTGCCTTATGCTGGAACATTTAAGGGCGATTTTTGACAAAAAACAACTTTTGAATCTCGAGTTTCAACCAACAAACTTGAAACATCATATTGGTATAGGAACACGATGTTTGTTTTTAAGGGTGATGACCTTACCTGGTGTTCTCAATCTTGATTTCTTTGTTTGCAAAATCTAGGATGGGGATGACAAAACAAGACTTAGCCAAACGCTTCAAAGCCTTGAAGAGCTCTTCTCAGGCATCTCTCACTCAACTGATCCTCGTTTCCTAAGAGGCCATGACATTGGTGTCGGATGAGGAAGCTACACAATCAGCGTCGAGCTTCAAGAGACGATGACCTCTTGATCGGACTCAGGTAGTACTGGACGACGCGACTGCAACCTCTACTCGGTCAAAACACACCCTATCTTCCAAGGGACCAATTCCTCATAAAAGATCCAACAACGTCTACTATAGTTTTTGGGATTCTAATTTTACCTATACAACGCATAGTCAGGCTCATAATGTGTTCGAGGGGGACCTAATGAACCAAGAGACTGAAGTTATTCAAGAAGATGTTTATGGATTCCTCCATAAGGCTGAAGTCTCTGTGGCAGCACTTTGCGAAAAGCTTGGTTGGTTGATTGTTATGGACAAGGATCAGGCTACAAAGTTGGATTCAACTCAAACACAGTCGGTGACGGCGAAAGAAGAAGTAGTTCGACTTAAAGATCAAGTCAAGGGTCTTCATGGTCTGAAGAAGAAGATGGAGGAGAGGGGAAAGAGAGTTACCGAGCTGGAGAAGAAGGTGACTGAGCTAGAGGCCGCATTGCAAAAAGCCGAGGAGGAGTTCACAGAGAAGATGGCGAACGAAGCTGCATCTACTTATGGTGTGGGTTTTGAAGCAGCTTTGGAGCAAGTGCGTTTATTGTGCCCTTCAGCAAATATCTCGGTTGTTGATGCCAACAAGGCGGTCCTTGATGGCCGCTTGGTGGATAGCTCTATGCTTAGTTGTTTCCGAACTTTGATCATGCTTTGACTATTATCTAATATTTGTACTTTGTTTAAAAACTTTGTCAGTAATTTATGTATGCAAATTTACAATTGTACCTTTGTTTTATATGTCGTTGTTCGAGCGATTTAGGCGAGGTAACCCTTCGCATTAATTTTCGTTCCTGTATAGAAAGTGAGGGTAACCCTCAGTGTGTAGCTCAGAGTTCGGCAGAGTAATCCTTAACGCTGATTTTCGTTCCTACATAGAAAGTGAGGGTAACCCTCAATGCATAGCTGTAAAACAAAGTATTTTCATTAAGGTTAAATTCGTTCTCTGAGTTTAGGTTTAAGTTAGTTCGATATAATTCCAACTTTAGCTTACGGGTTGAACCCAACCCTAAGCCGAACTTTAGGGGATTTGTCGATTTACGGGTTGTACTTGACCCCGAGTCGAGCTTGAGGGGATTTGTCGATTTACGGATTGAACTCGATCCCGAGCCGAGCTTAAGTGGAGTTGACGATTTACGGGTTGAACCCGACCCCGAGCAGAGCTTAAGGGGATTTTGACAATTTACGGGTTGAACTAACCCTCGAGCCAAGCTTAAGGGGATTTTATCGAGATATAGTATATAGAAACAAAATTTTATTTCAAATTAACCGACCTCGTTAGAAAACCCTTTCATTCCTAAAAAAGGGAAAAAGAGTGTCGGAAGATAGTACATGATTATAACTAAAGAAAAAAGTAAGTTGGTGGCGTTTCAAGTCTGAGGTACCTCTGATCCGTCCAGGGTTTCCAGCTGGTAGGCACCTCTGCCGAGGACATGTCTTATCCTGAATGGCCCAGTCCATTTAATTGATCACTTGTGTTCAAGTTGTAAGGGGTGAGCCTTTCTAAATACAAGATCACCTAGGAGAAACGATCGGGGCTTCACCTTTGTTATATATCGAGCTTCTATTTTTCTTTTTATTGCTTCGCTGCTGATCTTTGCTCGATCTCGAACTTCATCTAATCCATCGAGATTAGCTCGATAACCTTCCTTCGAGGAGGAGGTGTTGAAGACTTGTACCCTCTAAAATGGTTGAGCGATTTCTATGGGCAAAACCGCGTCGGTTCCATAGGCCAAACAGAAAGGGGATTCTCGAGGCGTTGTCTGAGGTGTAGTGTGGTAGGATAGGAGGATTTCTAGTATTGCTTATGCCCAATCAACCTTACAAGTTGATACTTTCAGTCGTATTGCTTATAAGATGACCTCATTTGCGGCTTTAGCTTGCCTATTTGTTTGAGGATGCTCTATGGACGAGAAGGATTGTCGGACTCCCAATTTTGTGCATGCTTCATGAAAAGTCCCGCTAGTGAATTGAATTCTGTTATTGGACACTGGTCGCGTAGGTGACCTAAAACGGCATACGATGTTTCTCCATACAAAATTTTTTATGCGTGTGGTGGAAATGTTCGACACTGCTTTCGCTTCTATCCACTTTGTGAAGTATTCCACTAACACTATGAGGAATTTGATATGTCTGCACGCCAGAGGAAAATGGCCTAGGATATCAATTCGTGTAGTGTGGAAAGACCATGGAAAGGATATAGAGTGGAGCTGCTCGGGTGCGGCATGGTGCCAATCTGAGTGTAATTGGCAGCGGTAACACTTTTTCGTGTGCTCTAGACAGTCCTTTTGCAAGGTGGACCAATAATATCCACCCCAAATTACTTCCAAGCCCAAAGCTCGTCCTCCTCTGTGACTTTTGCAAATACTGATGTGAAGCTTGGCCATGATTCAGACGCTCTCTTCTTTGCTAATGCATATGAGGAGAGGTCGAGAAAAACCAAATCGGAATAGTCGGTCATCTATCAGGGTGTACCTGGCTGCTTTTTTCTTTATGATATGGGCTTCTTCCGGATCTTCAGGAAGGTTACCATCACTGAGATAAGTGATGTAGGAAGTCATCCAAGAAGTTGACTAGGGTCCATCGAGGTCGAGGTTATGGTCAAAGAGTTCACGTCGGTCACGATGTCCGACTTATTCACAAACTTGGAACAAATGGATGGTTCCCCCACTGATACTCTTGGAGCTACAAGCGTTTCTCGAATTACCGACTTTTGTTGGCCGGGTCATGAATTGTTGGCTAATTTTGCAAGTAAGTCGACCCGACTGTTCTACTCGCAAGGAACATGTACGAGTTGAAAGGATGTGAATGACGTAGACAAATTACGTACAAACTCTAGATAACATGCTAGTAAAAGATCTCTTGCTTGGATTCCCTGGGATAAGACGGGAGTTGGTCTTCTCCAGAAGCTTAGGAGCTCCGAGCTCCTTGGCTAGGAGCATGCCGACAATGAGAGCTTCATATTTCGCATGGTTAATACTGGTTTGAAATGAAAATCGTAATGCCTGTTTTATCATTGTTCCTTGAAGGTCTTCTAGGATGATTCTTGCGCCACTGCCTTTCGTGCTAGACGGGAGAGAGTCCAAGAGCCTTCGGGTTCGGTTTGACCGTTTTTGTTTGACATGAATGTTAGCTCGGCTATGAAGTCGGCCAGCACTTGTGCTTTGATGGGTCCACGAGGTTCGTAACTGATATTGTATTGGGGGAGCTCAATTGCCTACTTCACTTATCGTCCTGATACATCAGGTTTTTGAAGGATCTGTCTCAGAGGTTTATCGGGCATGACTACGACGAGGTGTGTTTGAAAGTAGTGACACCATCATCGATAGGTAAAAACGACTACCAGCACGGCCTTCTCAACTCCCTGATTTTGTGTTTCAGCCCCCTTTAAAGTTTTACTGGTGAAGTATATGAGCTTTTGTTCGTCATCCTGATGTTCTACTAACGTTGTATTGACGACAAGGTCGATCACGGTGAAGTATAATAGTAAAGGGGTGCCGAGTATGGGCCGACGTAACACCGAAGGAGAGGCTAGATATGTCTTTAGCTATTGAAACATTTTTTCGCATTCATCGCTCCATTGAAAACCCTTATTTTTTCATAGACAAGTGAAGTAAGGGTGACCTCGATCTCTTCCACGGGGAAGGAACCTCGCAAGGGCAACCATACAACTTGTGAGCCTTTGTACTTCTTTGAGATTACTGGGGCTCCTTATATTTACAATGGTCCCGCATTTATCCGTTTGATTCCTCTCTTGATTAACAAGAAACTGAGAAATTTTCCTGCTATAACTTCGAACAAACATTTGTCGAGGTTTAGCTTGAGGTTGTACTTGTTGATTGTGAAGAAGAGCTCGGATAGGTCGACATGATGCTCGCTAGGCTGGGTTAATGTTACTACCATGTCATCGACATACACCTGAACATTCTTTCCTATGGGTGGTTGCAGGATCCTATCCATGAGTCTCTAGTACGTTGCTCTCGTATTTTTCAACCCAAAAGGCATCACCTTGTAGCAGTAATTAGCAGCTTCGCGCATGAAGGTTGTTTTATCCTCGTCTTTTAGGTGCATAACGATTTGGTTATAGCCAGAATATGCATCCAAGAAGTTGAGCATACCTAGTCCTGAAGCGTAGTCCACCAGTGTGTCGATGTTGGGTAGAGGGTATGAATCTTTGGGACATGTATTGTTGAGATCAGTGAAATCTATGCAAATGTGCCACTTGCCATTGGATTTTTTGACCATGACAACTTTGGTGAGCCAGTCAGGGTAATGAATTTCTCGTGTGTGGCCTACGGTATGAGTTTCGTGGTTTTGGCTCGAACGACTTCAAGTTTATCTGGTGACATCCTTCTTCTTCTTTGTACCCGAGGCTTTGCAGAAGGGTCTATGTTTAGCTTATGGCTCATGAAGTTAGGATCTATTACTACCACATCGGTAGGATGCCATGCAAAAGAGGTTTGATTGACTCGGATGATGTTCACGAGGTGTTGCTCAATGTTTGGGTCAAGGTTATCTCCTAATTTGACGAGACACCCTTTATTTATTTCAACCTTCTTAATCCCTCCAACCGGTTGAGGTCTACGGTCTTTCCAACTAACTTGAGATTCGGACTCAGGGGGACTGCCGACGGTGTAGGTGGTTCTTCGTGCTTTCAGGCTGTTCTCGTAGCATTTTCTGGCAGTGGCCTGGTCGACCCGAAGTGTGGCGACCTTCCGGTCGAGAGTTGGAAATTTTACCTTCAAGTGGACCGTGGAGACCACGGACTGTAGTCGATTTAACGACGATCGTCCCAGAAGGAGATTGTAGGACGAATGAGCTCTGACGACTATGTAGCGAATGGTTATGGTCTGCGATGCTTCCCCATCAGTGAACGTAGTACGGAGATTTACGTAACTTCTTACTTCCACTGGATCTCCTGAGAATCCCACCAGGACTCCGTCGAAAGGCCTTATTTGGTCGGAAGCCTGACCAAAACATGACGTCTGCAGAGCTTCCTTAGTCTATTAAAACATGGTGAACTCGTCTCCCCATGGCCACCACCGATACCACTATTGGATCGTCTTCATGGGGCATCACATCCAAACGGTCGTCGTTCGAGAATAAAATGTTGGGAGAGGGGGGATTGATGAGATATTTGTTACCATCACGCTCGACGTGGTTCCTCCTCTGGCAAAACCTCCTGCTATTGTTAGTAAATCACCTAGAATAGGAGTTTTGCGTACGCGTCGCCCCATCCTTTAAGGTGTTTCCAGCATATTTGGATAGACATCCTTTTTCTTTTAGTGACGTAATTGTTTCGTAAGAGTGAAACACCGTTCAGTACATGTCCCCAAGCTTGGTGAAACTCACACCATGCTTTAGGATCACATCCTAATGATCTCGTCGTAGCCTCGAGAAAACGGAGTTGCTGACGGACGTCTAGGTCTTTCAAAATATTACTTTTGGAAGAATTTATTCGCAGTGGGGAGGTGGGTCGGATTGCACTTGCCTTCCCTGCTCGTTTGGTGACTAAGGTCTGCGCTACATAAATCTTCCTAGGGTCACATGTCGGTCTGACCTTTTTTCCTTTCTTTTACTTCTCATAACGTCATCTGCCTCAATGTGGATGGATGCCCTAGCTCGGACTTCGGCCATAGAAATAGTTGAATTTCTTACTAACGAATCATTGAAGGAGTTAGCTCGCAATCTTTTGAGGAAAGCATCTACGAGGATGAAGCAAAAGCAATTTAAGTACTCCCAAAGTGGCTCATCAGCCCCTGTTTTATGTCAAAGAGATCTACAATCCGTGGAGGTTTTGCCCTGTTAGCGACAAATCTTTCCAAGAATAACCGGCAAAAACTGGAAACGAGGTGATAGTGGACTTGGGGATTCCACCAAACCATTTGAGTGCTCCTCCAATTAAGGTACCTACGAAAACTTTACATCTTACAGCGTTGTTTTTGCCTGAAATCAGCATTTGGGTGTTAAAGGCCTTCAGGTGGGCCTCAAGATCTAAGGTACATGTGTAGGGAGATAGCTTGGGAATGATGAACTGATGCGGTACTTGCTCCGCCATGACAACCGTGGAAAAAGGGTGACCTTCCTCATCGGCTACCTCGGTGATACGGCGACCTCTTACGCGATCATCGCGGACTTGGAGGCAACGTAAGAGTTCTCCATGGGAGGGTCTTGCTCTTACAAGGGTGTCTTCCATCCTTCGTCTGACATCCTCCGCTACTTGCTGAGCTGTAGCTTCGTTGGCTCTAACCTGAGTTTCCTCTGCTCGTAAGCGTATTCTTTTGTTTTCTCGCCATAGTTCCTTTATCTGTTGTAACAACTCCGTAGTGGTAAGTTCGGTGGCATCATTTGAAGGGGAATGGTTTGAAGGATCAACATCGTCGAAATTCGGGCTTATAGCCATAACTGAAATGAGAAAAGAAAGGGCCTGGGAATCAGTTTTAACATGACCCACGGTCGGCCAATCTATTCTGGTCACAAAGACCTCGCTCTCTCCCATCGAAATTCTGAGCTTTGCGAAGAACGAATATTCTTATGATTCTATTTTCTAGTGAGCAGAGTATATGTTACCTTTTTATGCTTATGATCTACTTTCCTCAGATCTAGTCGTGGCATAAAGTTTGGGAGCGCCAATTTTGACCTCCGAGTATTTTGTGGCTAAGGCGGTTTTAACTTCCGACTTCCCATGAATTAACTTCCTTTCCTCTATGTCCGTTACTTGGTTATTTTGAACCAAACGTAGTAGGATTGGACAGATTGCACCACTACTGGGTCGAGTAACTAGTGGGCCGAGGTCCTTATTTTTGGTCGACAACCTCGGTCAGAAATAACCCGGGTTCGCCAAGGTGTACAAGTTGAAATACATTAAACATAAATTTGGTATCTTAGCTTTTGTTCACTCGTCATTTTCAAGAAAGGGCGTTTTAATATAATCGAGAAAGTGTATTAAATATTTATAGAACAGTACATTCTGATAGAAAACTCACTTCTTATTTGAGAACCAGGTTAGCATTTGCTTTTAACACGATTCTTACGTATATGAACATGTAACACAATTCCTTTAAGGTTCTATAAACTTTATTTAACCAAACTTTTCTTTTGACACTTATACGAATCCTTTCGTGAAAAACTTCCCCAGGTAGTATATTAAACACGAAACACTTAGTTTCCCAATTCTAGATTCTGGGGAAACAAAAGAGTTTCCTTCTTCCAAACACTCCCATAGTGAAAGAGACATGGTATTGTGGTGTCCCATGTATAACTGGGGTAGGAAGTAAAATACAATGAACTGTCAGGGAGAGAAGGAATATAAGGCAACAACAAGCACAAGACATAAGGTAATATTTTCTTTCATTCATCTATCAAGTAACAAGCTACAATCTTTCAAAAAAAGTATAAGTCTACAAAATTGGAATATCCAAAATATGATACCACTATGTCCAGCATAACAAGGTGGAAGAAAAATGATAGTAACTCAACTCCGACACTCTCTATTCAACACTATCGGATAAAACCTCATGTTGGTCACACCCAAATCGAGATTACGTTAAAGTTATTCGGTATTGCCAACACGAGATTTCACCTAATAATAATAAAATGTTAAAAGAAGTGTCCAAGAGTGAGTTACTAAGATTTCCCTGTGGTGGTGCAATGGCTATCATATGTGTGGATACAAAGTTGATTCTTGAGTGGAGGATTGGGTGTTTGGAGGATGGAGAAAGGACAAGATGTGCAAAAGTTGAAGTATGCTAATAACATCAATTTCATGAAAAATGGAAGCGAAGGGGATGGCAAAAAAGAAGGGGGGATGGCAAAAAAGAAGGGGAGATGGCAGAGGCAGAGAAGAGTCAGTATTCGTATTAAGTTCATCAGCATTACCTATACAATCTATTTGCCTGAACCTCAGAAGTCGCCACACATTCATACCTTATTTACCTTCCCGAACATCAAACTCCTGAAATTATTTCGTCACCAGGACCACTTTCTGTATGTGGAAAATATTCCACGATAGAAAAAATTATCTGCATCTAGAGACCTTGTCACAAATAAAGCAAAACTGGCATCTCATTTCCCATCAGCAATTATGTTGACCCTACCAAACCATACATTCAATCAGTTTCTAAATCTTTAGTACCAAGTTCAATACCCCTTTTTTTTGCCGCATCAACAGCATCTTTTGCATCTCCACTGGTCATATATAGCTTATAGAAGTATTTCCACAACATGATAGAAAATGGATACACTGATAAAGCCCTTCTATAAAACCTGTCAAATATTGCATCAGTGCCCATAGCATTGTGCAAAAGCTCAGCAGCTTCCACCCAGATGTATTCTGGAGGTATTGGCATGGAATCCAAAATCGCATTTACCAGGGTTGAACAAGCCCAAAACAAAAGACTGGCTGTGTTAGAGTCGGAAGAATTGTATTGCTTGATCAATAGTTTGCACACAGTAATAGCTAATTGGAAGTTGTGAGGAACAACTCCCATAACCCCTTCAACAAAATCCACCAAATGTTTGGGGTCACTAATAGTTTGGGGTAAAAGAGATGAACCAAACCATGATTGAAGTGTCAAATATAGCAGAGAACAGTCTAATAAAACTGGACTTACTATGTTACTAATAAGATGCTGTAGTCTTGGCTTCTTGATGCTGTCAACAAATTTTCTTGTCAACACCTTGGGGACTAGCAATGCCTGGGAGGAAGCATCTGTATATAACTCCAAAATCTTCTTAATGGCACAATCAGGACCATCCTCCTTCAAGCTCAACTCATCATAAACCAGAAACATCACATATTTTCTCATACATTGCTCTAAACCTCCAAAACTAACAGTACTCTTTGCCTTGTCAAAAGCTAGGCATGCTGCTGTTTTATCATTCTGGAAAAAATTATAGAGAGACAAATTAAGAAATCCAAACATTGTATCTATTTGTTTATGATCAGTTCTGGAACTGTCTGAAACAAATTTTGAACCCATTCGGAATGAGCCACCAGAATTTCCCTCGACATCAATAGGTAGATCTTGTACTTGCTTAACAGATTGGAACCATCGAACTGTAATTTCTTTTGCAAGATCAGTTCTTTGATTGTAGAGAGCATTTTCAATATATTGATTCCAGATGCAATGTACACCAGGAACTTCCTTTGGCCATCTGTTAATGGCTTCCTCAAATCCCTCGAAACTATCAACCTGAATATTCTGTTTTTGTATTCGAGCTGATGCCAGCACCAATTCTAAGCATGACGGATACAGCTTAATGTATTTATCCAGCAAATCTCTTAAGCATTCTCTGCTATCAAGGGCAGCCATGCATCTCAGATGATTGAGAGCAAAAAGTTGAGCAGACCTGAGATTAACTTCACTTTTTCCAGATTCGTTATAGACAAAAGAATCAATAGATTCGACAGCTGTTTCTACAAGTTTAATAGCCATCACCTTGTCATCTTCAGATAAATTGACAAAGGGCCATTCAATATCTAGGAGATCTTTCTCAGATTCAAATTTCTGAACTACAGCATCAGGCAATCTCCTGTAAATAACTAAGTAAACACAACAAATCCAGAATACACATTTGTCAGAAACTGTTAAGCAATTGAGTATATCTGAGAGTGACAGATGATGATGCTCATTGGATTTTGTTGTTGTAGGGAATATTCCATAAGTTCTTTCAATGGCCTTCTCAACATTCCCTGAAATGTATAGGCAGTGTATCATCTGCAGAAACAGGTCCAATATGCATGCACTTTTGTGTATTTTGTCCTTGGGATCGGCAGATGCATGCTGACAGAGAACAGAAAGGGCAGTATCATAGGCAATCAATCGGTCATCAAGCTTTCCCTGACTATTGATATACATGAGCCACAGTACATAAGATTCTTCACAGAGCTTTACCTGGGAAACAACAGTTGAGTGTTTTCACAGCCCACATTCAATTCTCAAAAGGAAGAATTAACATGCTATCAGAAAGTTAAAATAGAATTGAAGTAGAGAGACCAAGAAAGATAACAAAAGGCTCATTCTTATCAAACAATATATGGAGACAAGCATTCCATTAAATTCTCTCTTATCTTCATGTACAAAAAGGCCAAAACTATAAAAAAAAAAAAAAGAAATACACGCAATAGCCCACCTTCCAAACAGGACTGTCTTAATTCAACCATTCACCCATCATTCCCTGAACGTACTTGCCAATAACTAGCTTTTTATAAAATGATAGACAGGTTCTAACAATCTTTAAAAATGATGGGCCAATATATTCAGGTGTATAACTAAAGTTCTTATTTGTAAAACGATGGAGACAATGTATTTTGGATTTGTATTTTTTCTTTTACATGGGAATGAAAGCAAATCAGAAAGACGCCATTATTTATCACACAAACCAAACCACGACCTCCCAGGAATCTGGATAATAAATAAAGTCTATGAGTAGATTTACTGAGTTTACCATCCATGGTAAATATGTTTTAAAAAATTCCCCATTCTCCTTTTGGAAGAAGGAAATATTCTCCAGGGAACAGACTACACAAAATTAGGAAGCAAAGAAAAACATACCGCACACAAGAACATGTCATCCTTATCATTTGGCTTCAAATTTCCATAATAAATGAGTAGATAAACAATCCAGAGAACCTCAGATGTTGGATCATTTTCCAGTGCTTTTGACAGTACAGATAGGGCCTGAAAAATCCAAATTTTGAGATGGAAATACGTGGACAAATTGAACACTAACCACCAACACAGTCCAAAATACAGCAGTTACCTTCCTTACACCCTGGACTTTATTAATTTCATGGTTGAGAATAAGAAGAGCCATCTCAACAGCTTGTTCACTATCAGCCATAGCCTGCTTAATTTGGTTTTAAGTATGCAATAAATAAATGGAAATTTAGTATGCATAAAGGAATACGAGGAGTCCATAAATTTGAACTAAGGTATCAAAACCAGATTAACCAATGTGTTGATATCAGGGAAATCGTAAAATACACATCATAGCCAATAAGTGACAAAGGGAGCTCTCAATAAAACTGGAGGGGTCTATTTCCTTTTAAAAAATAAATACCTTTTCACTCCAAGTTCTGAAATTAATTATTTAAAGTTCTAAGAGATATAATCATGACTAGAAAGAAACTCTTTGATTAGTTCATCAAGCTACACAAACAGCACACATATAATAGATGTACATGCACTGACAAGCAAAATATATGAATGTAAGTGACACTGTACAGAAGCACTACACAGACATGCAAAGACCGGTTATTTTCACCATGTAACCTAGAATCCACAGTGTAGATACTTTGAATTTACTAGAACAAAAGGAAGTGTTCTTGGAATAATACAGAAGATTAAAATTTTATCTTATTTTTCAATTAGGTCCCTCGATAGGCACAATAAAACTATTGAAATGTAATGTTCTTTTATTATCATGTATGGGATCCCTTCTTTAGGGTTAGGGTTAGGACTGATGACTCTTTGTATTCTGCCTATTTTTTCTTATATAAACAATGGTAAAACAGTAACAGTGAT
>Ga0214544_1000276_pt1 | contig 85823 bp, 40 predicted proteins | sample CNSS3metaG_FD_160074 | JGI IMG/M metagenome (GOLD analysis project Ga0214544, IMG submission 160074) | Root nodule microbial communities from cowpea collected in UCLA plant growth center, Los Angeles, California, USA - CNSS3 | ecosystem: Host-associated > Plants > Roots > Nodule | place: USA...
TAATAATCACCATCATAATAAAAATAATAAGACAGAGATGAAAATTGATAAATTCAAACAATTCTTATCATAAGAGAGGAAGAATATAAGGTAAAACTATAAATTGAGAAAGGATTAGAAAGAGCCTCGATTGAGACACGCATAGCACTATCATTAAAGAGAAAAAGCTTCCACTAGTCCTCAATTCGTTGGAGCATGGTGCTGATAACGTGTTATGAAATAAAGCGAATAACATGGAGAATGACGACAGATAATAGAGAAGAGAAGAAACAAGAGAGAATAGAGAATGGGGAGCAACTCATCTATCTATTATTATTGATAGGAAGAGTCCTATTTATAGATACAATATGTAATCCATAAAGGAAACAAATCAACTTAGTTAATACAAATATTTACCATAAACAGTAATGAATCATATGAGTAAATATATCAAATCAATGGACAATCATTAATTCATAACAATTTTGAAATTTTTAAGGTCTCTACTAAAAAGAAAAAAAAAATCAATTAAGTCTTAAATTGACACTTTAATTATTCCTTTTTTGTAACATTTTTAGATGTTTAACATTATTTTTTTGTTGATTTTTCTGTTAATTTATACTTTCTTATGTTAATTTTTTTTTAAGTTTTAGATGTTTAACACTATTTTTTTGTTGGTTTTTTGTTAATTTAAATTTTCTTATATCTAATTTTTAGCAATATTAAAATATAGTTATTTTATTATTTAATTAGTTTTAAATTTTATTTGTGAACATTAAATAAAATATTAAATACACATGTACAATATTTATGGACATTTTTGTCTTTAAAAAAAATAAAGTTACATTAATGGTTATTAGGTCAAGATTTATTTAATATTACACTTATCTATGTACTTTTGTAGGATCCAATATATATTAATTATCCTTAACCAATGCCCTAAGGCCGACATGGCTCTGAGGTCATGTTTCCGCAGCTGAAACATGTCGCAAATATGGCCAAGTAGTTGATGCATGAATGACAAAGTAGGTATGGCCTTTTCTGTATGTGCTAGAGATTAGATGGTATAGCCTTTGACACTTGTCTTACAAAAAAAAAAGAAAAAACCCACGCGAACCTATTTTAATTAAAATAAAATAATAAAAAAATAAAGAAACAAAAAACTTATAATCTACTTATCCTATACCAATGATTTAGATGATCTTTGCGTATGTCATTTTAGGAGAAATGAGGAAGAAAATACACTATAAATTACACAATAATTATAGATGACATACAAAAGAAAGAAAGAAATAACGAAAGAGGAAAAGAAAAAGAAAAAAATTGTAGCAGAAGAAACCATGTAAGATATTGTTCTCACTACAAGAAACTATTTTCATTGATAGCCAAAAAATTGGTAGTTAATGTTATAAACCAATTCATACATCAATTATAATTTTTATAATTTTTTATTTATAATAGAGACTAATTTAATTATCAATAATTTTAGTTTCTAAATTGGTCACTACATGACTATTTTTTTTTTGTCTCTAAAATTGATAACTATTTAAAAGTTTTCTTGTAGGCTATTGCATTTTAATTTATAATTTGAATCAAACTCTTTTTATTTCATTTATTTTTTTAGCTTAAATTTAAATGTTATTTTGAATACAATTATATAATTATTGTTATATTGTGTGATTTCATTTGAATCATATATTTTGTTTTGTTTTATTTTTAAATTGTGAACATAATTTTTTTTTATTATTTGAATATTATTTTTAAATGGTAAATTCAAAACTTCTTAAAAATGAAATTTATAAAAACATAAATTAAACTTTTTACTCAAAGAAAAAAATAAATCTTAAATATAATATTTTTTTATAAATATTAAATTAAAATGAAAAATATAACATAACATGAAATAGTCTAATAATTTAATATTATGTTTCACATATATAATATATTATATTATAATTAATTTTTAATTTGTGACATGTAATATTTTTATATTCAAATAAACTAGTTTTTATTAGATTATTTTATTTGATTTTTGTGCTTTAATTTTTTTATATTTAATTTATTTTTATTATAGAAAATTAAGATGAATATACTTAATCAAACAATAAAATAGAAGATGAAACAAGTAGAAATATGTTTTAAAGTTGAGAAAGTCTATTAGTTGTGGAAATAATATGATTAAGTGTAGTGTCATTTTCATTCGATGGGTCTTATATTAAGTAAAAGTTCATTTGTTAAAAACTACGGGAGAAAGAGTTATAATTTGTCCAAATGTAATCTATCGAAACTTGTTAAATAGACAAATGAAGCAATATTGAAAATAAAAACTCAAAGAAAATAAAGGTCACCTTACTTGCGTTGTATTTGACCAAGGAAATCAGAAAAAAAACAATGGTGTTAAGCCATAACACAAATATTCGTTACAAGCTTCTTTCAACATTCAAGCTAGAGATAGTCTTGATTGTGAAACTATGAGGATATTTTATTCTTCACGACTACCATTTCATTAAGCGGGTAGTCCTTATTATATGAGTATATTTTCTTATGTTTCTAATACTTTTAACCTTAGTGGATATATACCATCAACATATAATAGATTGAAAGTTTCTTTATTTTCAAAAGAAAGAAGTCATGTAGAAAACCTTCTATAGCCTATAAGAAACTCATGAAAAAAGAAAAGTGTGAAATTGTTAGTGATGGTTGGAGTGATCCTTAAAGAAGATCACTTATGAATTTTTTGGCTATCCCTGATAGTGGACCAATGTTTTTGAAGTCAATAGAAGAGTTTGGTGAGATAAAAGACAAGTATTGTATTGCTAAACACATGAGAGTACATAATAAATGGAAAAAAGAAGAGTAAAAACGGGTGGAAAGAAGGAGAGATGTGGTTGATGGCAACTACACAATACCATAGTTGATAATGCTTCCTTTTCTGCTTCCCCTAAATCTCTTTATGTAGAATTTGGACTATGTTTTCCTATTGCTGAAATCTTTTGTCAATTCATGTAATATATGTTAAATAATTTACATATTTTATCAATTTTATAAATATTTGACAAATATTTTTTGTTGATAATTTTTATATAATTAATTTAATTATTTTTAAAATATCAACAACCAAATTTCTATCTAATTTCCAATTCTTCCCTTGCAATGTTTCTCGTTTCAGCTCAACCCAAAATTTCTTCAGTTTCACGATTTGGGATTTCCTTCTTTGATGAAGGTGAGCAGCTTCGGTGAGAGTGTTCTTTAGGCGATGTGGTTAGGGTAGTTGCATGATCTGATTTTAGAGGGTTGATGGCACCGTTTCAGTGTAGCGAGGTGATTTTGTGTGGCTCGCGATTTGCGTCTTCCAAATGAAAAGAGTTCTGGTGTGGTTTACAAATTCAACAATTACACATACAAAAGATTTACAAATTTAGCAATTACACACACAAGAGTTAAGCAAACTTGAGAATTTGAGTGTTCAAGCTCACTATGTGGACTACGAAACTCTCTTTCTTAGCACTGCTTCTCCCCTGAGTTATACAACACTTGGAAATGTAGAGAAAAATTAAAGAAATGTATTGTATTCTATATATTCCTATATCAATGTTCACAAAAATGTTTTTATACTAAGCTACCTAGAAACTAGTTTCACCAACCAACACAAGTCATTTTTACTCCCTATAACAAGTTGCTTCAAGTGTAAATTCTCTCTTACAACTCATATTCCTCTCCAGTCCAGCAATTTGTGAGTGGTTTAGGGTGTTGCTCTTCCTTCTTCACTTGTTGTAGCAAGTTGCTTCAGTTATACAAGATTGTCTGTTGTAGTTCTCCATTGCTTGTAGCATATTGAAACTTAATGTTCAGCCCTTTCCAAGTAACTTTGGCAGTAAGCTTCATAGCAAATACAACCCAATTCAACTACAAGTCAAATACCAATTTTACTCTCTTTAAGTGCTATGCTCACCTCCAAACACAAGTTACAAGTTAATATTCTAGCTCCATATTATTTTCATCACACTTGTCAAACTTATAATGAATTAAGAGGAAATTAACCTGAAAGTAACTACTACAATTATTTATTAGTAAGTGAATAAAGATATTAACTATCCTCAAACTAAAAGTATACTACATAATACCAGAAAAAAAGGTATAATCATATAAACTAATAAAAAGATAGTAAAAACAATTTAACAAACTAAAACTAACATCCAAATAAGAAAAGCTAAAACAAAGTATAGTCTAAGAACAACAAAGCAAATGCTTTTACAACGTTAAAGACATGTAAATATATCAAAGGAACTAAAAGTTTAAACTAAGGAAACAATAGCTAATCAATCTTATTCTTGGTTTTCACTAAACAAACCTAAAATTATCAAATTACTATGAAATTAAAGAGAAGAACTAATTCCTTACTCTACACTAATTATATCTTAAGAAACAAAAATTTACACTAACTAGGCCCTAAAGAAGTGCTTTTAGAATTTAGAAATCACAAAAATTGGGGACTCATCACACCTTATGGGAATCCAGAGGGGTGGATTCGTTTTACTGATCTATCAAGGTTGGAAATGCTAATAAGCAAGAAATTTGAGAAATTGTTTGAAACAAGAAAACAGAAATAGATAAGAAGATGGAGTAGAAATTGATAGACGTCACACTTCCAAGGATGGAAGATAAGCCTAAGAGTTTAAACACACAAAGGGAGGAAGGACCTTTGATAAAACTTAGGGTTCCTGAATCACTCAAGAACATAGGAGAATCGCTTTCACTAAAATAAAATAGGTGAGCTCTTATAGTTTTGAATAAAACTCAACTTGTCTTCATTGATAAAATGGTCCAGCTTATATAGAAGCTTTAACCATTGGAATTACAAAAAACACATAAATTGCAATTACATCCTACTTAAAGTTATTAATGGTCCCACTACTTAATGGTTGATTGTAACTAAAATTGTGGTAACCCAAAAGCATTCAGCTATGCATCCTCTTAGTCTCCCAAAGGCTGATGACTAAGTTGCAATATGGTCATTATTACAACTTGAAATAAAACTAAACCAGAGTTCATTAATTGATTAAAGCAAAACATAATTTGGTCACAAATTTTACAAAGAATTGGGCAATTATTTAAATAAACTAATAACTTTAAAAAATATTGTCGTAAAGTTGTGCATTAGTCCTTCTCCATTTGGGCCATGATGCGACTCATACCATACCCTCCTTCTTCAAGAAGATTTGTCCTGAATCTTAGGGCTTTATTTTTCTACTAGTTTTAATATAAGTTTATTATGTCCTTATGAAAGACTTTATTTTTTCACAACTTGAAACTAATTCTCTTCCTCCAAGATCAAATGCAACTTGAATAAATTTAGTTTTGTTCCTTTCCAATGGTTGCAATTCGTGGAGCACCTTTCTTGCCAACACTCCCTCATCCTTGTATGTAACAAGTAACTCCCTCCATGCATTGTGTTTCCTTATCCTCAAGACTTTGTTTTTCATCAACGGACTAGATACATAATAAAGAACTATAAAAAAGCTTCCTTTTCATACATAGAAGTTGGTGTATTTCATTCATATGTCCATCCCTTTGTTCCTGTAAAATGACATCACAAACCGTAGAAGAAAAATCATTGACAAATAAATTTTCCGCGCTCTTTCTTTCTAGTTCTTTTTCTTTTTCTTCATTTTCCCTTCTTTCTTCACTCCCTATTGCTTCTTCTTTTATTCTTTCTTTTTCTATTTTTTCCTTTAGCCTATGTTGATCCTTACTGACTTGTCTTGGTGTCATAAACTTCAACTTAATTTTGTGTCCCTCGTGCCTCGAATAAAGCGAATGTTCATTAAGATTGAGTGTTTTAAAACGAAGTCATGACCATCCCAAAAGAAGATGACAAGAGTCCATGGGAGCGATATCACATAATACTTCTTTCACACATTACCTTGTACTGAATTTGATCCATGCTTGATTTGGGTGAAAGCTTGCTGGTAACTGAAGTTTCTTCACCAATCTTTGGCTCACAACATTGTTGTTGCTTCCATAATCGTATGCAACTAAACGTGGGTGACCTTCGATTAAACACCTTGTATAGTAAACTTCCATTGCTATTCCAAACCTAGAGCCAGGCTCTGATACCAAATGATGGAAATCCAAAAGGATGGATTCATTTGACTGATCTATCAAGGTTGGAAATGCAAATAAGCAAGAAATTTGAGAATTTGTTTGAAACAAGAAAACAGAAATAGATAAGAAGATGGAGTGAAAATTGATAGACGTCACACTTCCAAGGATGGAAGATAAGCCTAAGAGTTTAAACATACAAAGGGAGGAAGGACCTTTGATAAAACTCAGGGGTTCCTGAATCATTCAAGAACACAGGAGAATCGTTCCACTAAAATAAAAGAGGTGAACTCTTATAGTTTTGAATAAAACTCAACTTGTCTTCATTGATAAAATGGTCCAGCTTATATAGAAGCTTTAACCATTGGAATTACAAAAGACACATAAATTGCAATTACATCCTACTTAAAGCTATTAATGGTCCCACTACTTAATGGTTGATTGTAACTAAAATTGTGGCAACCCAAAAGCATTCAGCAATGCATCGTCTTGGTCTCCCAAAGGCTGATGACTAAGTTGCAATATGGTCATTATTACAACTTGAAATAAAACTAAACCAGAACTCATTAATTGATTAAACTAAAACATAATTTGGTCAGCCAATTTTACAAAGAATTCGGCCATTATTTAAACAAACTAATAACTTTAAAAAATACTGCCGTAAAGTTGTGCATTAATCTTTCTCCATTTGGGCCATGATGTGACTTATATCAACACCTCACACTTAAATCATTTGCACTATTAGGCAAAACTAAAAACAAGAAACAAATACAACTAAACAAAGCCTGTACAAAATTTAACATTTCCAATTTTGTTTAATATTATGGACGACCTTGACAATCTTGGAAAATATACTTGGGATAATGTTGAATACAATATTTGTTGCGAGTTTGTTTAAAGCTTCCTTGTTTCTTAGGAACGAAGGAAATACAAGACATTTCCACGTTGTTGGTTACTTTTATTTGTTTTAGGTCATGTTTGAATATTGAATCTTGATTACAATTTAATATGTTCATATTTTATGATGAATGACAACTTATGGTGTGTTGTTATTGATTCAGTTATGGGCTTTCGAGCATATCCTAATTTGAAACACAAAAAAGCGAGGTGGGAAAACGAAATTCCTTCGAGTGTTAATCAAAATTTCGTGAATTATTTGGTGAGTTATTTTGTATGTGTTTATTGTTGGGTTGATGAATGTTGATGGATTGGACTTATGAATTGATGTTGTTGTTGGTTGTTTACATATGTAATTAGTTATTATTGATGTGAAATAAGCATTTGAACAAGTTGCAGTTGGAATTGAAAGAGTAAAGAAAGATAAAATTCCATGTGGTGTCAAAAATTAGAAAACACTTGTGTGATGGATGATATAACGCAAGGGGAAGATGAGAAACATGAAGATGAAAAGAATGGCGAGACAAATAAAATTCAACAAAAGCAACTTGCATGCACGAATAAAGCAACAACTTAGGAAATGTGTCAAGAGTTCTACAATTCAAATCATGTATAACCGGAGAAGAAGCAAGCGTAGTTAGTACAACAATAATGTGAATGTTGCAATTGATTATGTTTTTTTTTTTAATTGTTAGGATTTTGGTGTTATAAACTTTGGTCAAGATTATAAATGAACAAAATTATTTCTAATACATGTGATTAAGTTATGAATGGTTTTCTTCTTTTTTTTGAATGATTAGCTCTTTTGTAAGTTATGTGTAACGCATGAATAAATACAACTTTAAAAATGCTATGAATGTGTGATTTATGTATACATTATGTGAAAAAAACTATATCCTACATTGATAGAAAAAACGTAAATGTCAATATATATATATATATATATATATATATATATATATATATATATATATATATATATATCATTGTGTTAATTACAATCATTTAATTTTAGATAGTTAAGTTTTAATTTTCTCAATTATGTTCTTGAATATTGAAAATATATAAACTTTTAGCCTTTATCTATTATAATGGCTTAATTTTAATTTTTATAACAATACCATAATATTAAGAAATATGTATATACATTGTCCAAGGACCTGCTCATGGCCAAGGCCTACTAAAACGAACATGTGCTTGATCCACACTATTATACCAAAATGAAGATCATGTCAGCTAGTCTGAAAGTTAGAATAATGCATAATTAAACTAAAGAGGAAAGAACTAATTCAAGATTCACATGTAATTGGGGTCACATGGCGGAAACTCATCTGGGTAAGGACTTATAAAGAGTATTGTAAATAACATATTCTACGAAGTACATTAATTATTACATTTATTCTTATCCGACACACTTGATTAACTTGATTTTACAAGTACAACCCCTTCCTAGCTAGAAGAAGACAAGTATTCTTAGAGAGGAAAAATACCTCTAAAGTTGAAGGCTTGAAGGCTTTGAAGTAGAGATATCAACGGGGCGGATAGAATACGGGTAGTAGCTCCTCGTACCCTACCCGCTGAACAAATATTCGTCCCGTACCTGTACCCATATTCGTCGGGTATTCGTTATGCGGGTACCCACCTTCTTTTTTTCATATCCGCGAATATGTACGGGTACCCGTGGGTATTTACAAAAATATTTAAAAAAACAAATATTTAACCATAACTAGTGCTTAGATCAACAAATCAACTTTCTTCGATTAATTCCTGAAAAATTAACAAATAAAAAATCACTACAAATTTATATTGTAGTTTATTTTTGAATGAAATATTAAAGAAATTACTAACTTTATCAATGTCCACCTCTTACAACATTGTATAAAGTTTCATGTTGTCCAATTTTAATCTATAAGAGCCTGAAACACATAAGAAGTTCATTAAAAATTTCTAACAATCACTTAATTAAAATATTTAAGTAAAAGTGTTAATTTCATTACCTTCCATGTTGGTCCATAACCGGTCTTGGAAACACATCAATGCCTTTATCTGGAAGTAATCTACTCCGATGTGGGGTAAGAATTCGAGCACCATTACTGAATGAAGACTCAAAATATTTTTTACTAATATATATATATATATATATATATATATATATATATATATATATATATATATATATATATATATATATATATATATATATATAAAAGAGTATTTTTGTGAATTAAAGTTCAGCGAGTACGAGTATCCATGGGTACGGATACTATGATATCCGTATCCGCTCCTTTAACACGCGGGTATAAAAAATACCTTTACTCGCGAGTAGCAGGTATCCATTTTTAATATCCGTTTCCATTTTTAATTCTATTATATTTTTACAATATTATAATATAATAATTTATTATTTATTATTTTTAAAATATTATAATATAATAATTGATTATATAATATTTTGAAATTATTACATTGATTATTAGCAAATTTATAACCATTTTTCATGGTTTCAAATTATTTTACTTATAAATAAAAATATAAAAATTTAAAGAATTTATATTTTACATATTTTATTCTATATTTTATAAACACTAATTTTAAGTTTTAGTTATATATATTTTTTTAATTACTCTCACAACAGTAATTTACTGTTCCTTTTTATTTTATTTTGTTGGTTTTAGAGAAAATTTGTCTAAACATAATCGAAATCATTTTCTTCACTGATTAAAACAAATATTTCAAATAAATGAAAGGGTTTTCTTTTGTTGTTTTTTTCAACGTTTTTACAAAAAAGAAAATTTCTTTTTAACAGAACTAGGTCTGATTTTGTAAATGATCAGACAGTCAAATATGTTGTTCAATGGAAATTAAAATTAGTCTTTTTTAAAAAATTTAATCAATTTAATTTTTATATTTATAAAATCGTAAATTTAATTTTATAAATTCATTTTTTTAAAATTTGATTAGTTAACCTTGTGTTAAATTGTATAAATAAATTAAAATATTATAATAAAATATATTTAAAATATCAACAATATTTAATAAAATTTGATTAAAAAAATTAAATTTTAAAAAACTAAATCGATTCAAGACTAATTTCGACATTTATTAAAATAAATATCCCAATTTTTTATATCTTTTACCTTTTATTGATTAAAAGAACAATTTTTTATATCTTTTACCTTTTATTGATTAAAAGAAATATCCGGGAAAAAAATATATTGAAGCAAAAAATTTCGAAGTGGAAATCAAAAAGCATAACCTAACCTTGTTCGGTTCTTCAATTCCACCATTAACGTACTATCTTCTACCCCAAAACACATTTTATTCATTCAGACTCACCGATTACGCTCTCTCAATTCAATTCACTCTCAAACTCTGTTCACAACTCATCAATTTTCAACTCTCTTTCTCAATTCCCAAACCCAATGCCCTTTTCACAATCTCCTCACGAACCCTAATCAACCGCAACCACTTCGTCCTTCGTTCCATCCATTGCTGAGTATCTCGTTTTTCTGCTTTCAACTCAAGTTCGTGATTTCTGCTTCTGCTCTAATTTGTACCCCTTTTCGCGGTTTCTAAAGGTAAGCCCTAAACCCAAAGTAGTTTCATTTTATTACCTTTTTTTTTTCCCCTTCTTTCCTACTCCCTCATGTTTTAAAAGAATGACGGGGATACTTGGAAAAAATTGCGGGAACAAAACGTGTTATTCTGTGGTTTGGTTGAGAAGTAAATATATATCAGAATATAAGTGAAAAAGAGCATATGGATTTTGATGGGTGTTACTTGGTACGAACCTTTTGTATGCATACAAGGTGTGTGATCTTTTTTGTTTTTGTTTTTGAGTGCTATGCATATTAACATTGCCCTTTGGTGTATGCGAATGGCCTCATTTTTCTTGTGCAATTTAACTTGCGTTGAAATGAATTTAAAGTAATTTGCAGAAGAAAAGTAAAACAAGTTTGGTTCTGATAGGGCTCTGACTCTGTTGAATGTTAAATCTGGTTCTTCTTATCTTTGTGCATTTGTTTGGTTTGTTGATTTTTATGTGAATGATTAGCTTTTCGTAGGAATTAAGTTTTGTTTTATTCTAGACCGTTAATTTATTGATTAAAACATTAATGACTGTTAATAACGTTGATCACTGCTAGGAGGCTTGACATAACTTTTAATTTTGGAGTAACTTTCCCAAATGTAACAAGTTAAAATTACTTTTGAACACAACTTGTTTGTCATATTTACGTGAAGCTAAATACAGTTTCATATTTGATTGAGCTTCACAGCCATTGGTTTTCAGGCATCTCATCTTCTACACCCGTGTTTCCCTATTCCACTTAGATTTCGTTACACTTTTGCTTTTCAAATTTTCATTAATTTTTGTGCCCATTTTTCTGCTTGTAGATCTCTTTCTTTTTTACCCTACTTCCACGCGTTCTAGATTTGATCTGCAATAAGTTCAGGGTTTTTGCAAAACGAAATGTGAAACATGGAATGTACTGTGTAATTTTTGTAGGTTATAAACTTGCCTTTTTTTTCTAAACAATTTTTTTTACAGGTTTATCTGTCATAAACATGGATGAGGATCAAGAGATGGAGAGATTTGGAATGGAGAATGATTATGAGGGTGGTCAATGGATTGGTGGTGAATTCTACTACAAGAGTCGTAAAGAAAAGCGCACTCAGACAAAGGATGATGTTCTTTACGGAGTTTTTGCAGATTCTGATGACGATGATGATTATTCAAGTAGAAAACGGAGGAAGGACCGTGATTTTTCAAAGAAGCAAGATCTAACCAAGCCTGTGAATTTTGTATCTACAGGAACGTTTATGCCCAATCAGGAAATTGATAATAAGTCCAAAGAGCAGAATGAGAAAGATGGTTATGTTAGTGAGGATAGGCCGGGCTTAGGGTCAGGTTTCGGTATGGGGTCTGGTGGTACTTCTGGGTCTGGTCTAGGTTTTAATTCTGGCAATACAGCAAATGGTTCAGAAAGAAATGATGATTCTGATGAGAACGGTCATGATAATTTCTTGCCTACAGCATTTGGGAAGAAGATTAAGGAGGGGGCGATGAGAAGGGAAAGAGAAAGGGAGAAGGAGAGGTTGGAGAAGAAGAGAGGGAAGCATCAGAGTTCAGTTCAAGATGGGTTTAGTGATGTGGGGAAGTTTGAGAAGCATACGAAAGGGATAGGCATGAAGTTGTTGGAGAAGATGGGTTATAAAGGAGGTGGACTTGGGAAGAATGAGCAGGGTATTGTAGCTCCTATTGAGGCCAGATTGAGGGCCAAGAATTCTGGCATAGGGTTTAATGAGTCTAAGGAGACTATGCCGTTGCCGGTTTTGCAGCAAGAGAAGAAGAATGTGCAAGAGGTCTCGCAACCTGTGGTTGGCAAAACGAAGGAAAGGTTGTGGTCAAAGCAAGCAAGGTTGAAGAAAAAGAAGGAGGAAGAGTATGTAACAGCTGAGGAGTTGTTGGCAAGCAAGCAAGAACAAGAGTTTGAGGTTGTTCAGAAGGTATATGATATGAGGGGGCCACATGCTCGAGTAATAAATTTGTCTGATTTGAATGCCGAAGAGAAAGCAAAAGAAAATGATATCCCAATGCCAGAACTTCAGTATAATGTAGCGTTAATAGTTGGGTTGGCTGAGGCTGACATCCAACAAATTGATAGAGATTTGAGGAGAGAGAGGGAGACAGCACTTAGCTTGAAAAAAGAAAAAGAGAAGTTAGAAACTGAGGCAGCATTTCAGAAGAAGCAGCTGGATAATATGGAGGAAATAAAGCATGTGTTAGACCACGTTGAAGAAGAAAACACTTTGGGAACATTAACATTGGAGTCCCTTGCTCATTGCTTTAGGGATTTACATAAAAGATACGCTGATGACTACAAGTTGTGTAACTTGTCATGCATTGCTTGTTTTTATGCTCTACCCCTGTTTATCAGAGTGTTCCAAGGTTGGGATCCTCTTCGAAATCCATCTCATGGGTTGGAGTTGGTTTCAGAGTGGAAGGCATTGCTTCGAGAAGAAGATTCAGTTGATATATGGGATGTTTCATCACCTTATACTCAATTGGTTTTAGAGGTTGTATTACCAGCTGTAAGAATATCTGGTATAAATACCTGGCAGGCCCGGGATCCTGAACCAATGTTATGGTTTCTGGAATTGTGGGAAAAGTTACTTCCTCAATCAGTCCTTGCCACCATATTAGACAATATAGTTATGCCTAAGCTATCGAGTGCTGTAGATACTTGGGAACCACACCGTGAGACCATTCCTATCCACACTTGGGTGCATCCATGGCTACCTCTGCTGGGTCACAAGTTGGAGGGTATTTACCAGGTGATTCGATTTAAATTGAGTACTGTTCTTGGGGCCTGGCACCCAAGTGATGGTTCTGCTTATGCTATATTGTCTCCTTGGAAGTCTGTATTTGATTCTGCTAGTTGGGAACAACTTATGCTTCGTTTTATTGTACCAAAGTTGCAGCTTGTCTTGCAAGAGTTCCAAGTGAACCCAGCAAGTCAGAATCTTGATCAATTTTATTGGGTAATGAACTGGGCTTCTGCTATTCCTATTCACCTAATGGTTGATATGATGGAGAAATTCTTCTTTGCCAAATGGCTTCAGGTTCTGTATCATTGGCTGTGCTCAAATCCTAATTTTGAAGAAGTTACAAAATGGTATTTGGGATGGAAAGAACTCATTCCAAAAGAACTGTTAGCAAATGAAAGTATCCGGTACCAACTTAATCGCGGTCTTGATATGATGAACCAGGCTGTTGAAGGTATGGAGGTGGTCCAACCTGGTTTAAAGGAGAATATAAGCTATCTTAGGGTACTTGAGCAGAGGCAATTTGAGGCTCAACAGAAAGCAGCAGCTTATGCTCAACAGCAAGCTGCAGCTAGCTTGGGCGGTGCAGTCAACGCGGATGGCACTCATGAATTGAGCTTGAAAGAAGTCATTGAGGCTCATGCTCAGCAACATGGTTTGCTGTTCAAGCTTAAACCTGGTAGAATGCACAATGGTCATCAAATATATGGGTTTGGTAATGTCAGCATAATAATAGACTCTCTTAATCAAAAAGTATACGCCCAGAACGAAGAAATGTGGTCTATGGAATCTCTTCAGGGTTTGCTAGAGTTGCACAATAAATCCCTTAGTAAGAGGCGTTGATTTCTGCATTGACCAATGTGAAGTATCTGAATTCTCAGGTACTCTATCTAGTTCCTTGTATGAGTTGTATTCTCTTTTGATTACTTCGTAGGCTTGGGATGTGTGCTTTCTGGTTTTGTTTTGGGCAACTTTCTGTCTGATCATAAGCAGAATGGGTATGTAATATTTAATCTAGGCTTTCTATGCACATGTTATATGCATTGATATATATGATATGTTAATAATTTTCAATGCAAGGTAAAACCTCTTATGTGAAATTCAGGAATAGCGTGTGGATTTTGGATTTATTTTCTTAATGCACTTGTCATCATTTAATTATCAAGTAAACATGCTGTTATTAATCTTTGAAGGTGTTTAAAAACCATGGTGCGTCTGCTGGTGCATCAATGAATCATTCTCATGGTCGGATGATGGCCCACTAGTTATTCCACCTAGTGTTTCTGTGCATCTTGCAAGTATGAAAGGTCATTTTGATCAGACAGGAGAATGTTTTATTTGTGAAATTCAACATGAGTATCTTTTGGTTGATTCATCTCCAACTTCTTTTCACTGGTTCCTTTTGCTGCTACATTTCGTTGAGATGTGAATTTTTCCTTAGTATTGTACTGCTCACTTCCATGAATTGGATGCTGAATGTATCATTTCATTATTTGTGAACTCCTATTACGCCATGTTCAACATGTTTAGTTTGGTTTCAATACAATGCATCTGGATACAAGATGTGAAATAAAGGCGTTATATTTGTCATTTTTCTGGACTTGATGCTAATTTCCAGTACCGGGTGATTGCATGTGACAAACATATCGAACAAGTAGATCGAGATGGTGTTAAACTGGCAGTTGCCTTAATAATATTTTTGGAAATAACTTTATTTTCCTTGGCACTTGGAATAATGAGACAGGACATGGACTGTGCTTAGAAATTATAATTAGACATTGGGATGCCAAGTTCTTTTAGGAAAGTGTCACTGTTAGGTGTCATAAACATTACAGAGTAACAAATACTTTTCTTGCATCTTCATGAGTGGTAAACTGTGTGAACTAAAACCTTATACAGTGATTTTCCTTGTATCATACTTGTTACTAGTGAATTACACTTACAGAAATTGGGAGGCTAATTGCTATAGCACATAGCATAACACACTCTAACCTCACTTTATATTATATTATGTGTGTGTGTGTGTGTGTGTGTATAACATTATAATTATTAAGAAAGACTCACATCTCCATCTTGATCTAAAGTTTTCAATCATGAAATACATTAAATTATTAAAGACTTAAATCATAAACTGTCGTTTTAAACTTTGAAAGAGCTAAGCAGTCTAGGCACTGACATGTAGGGATCTGATGTGAGAGGCTGAAGCTGAGAAGCAGATTGTGAAACACACAGACATACATATCATCAATGGACTGCTGGCTAAAGTTCCCCGTGTTTCTGACCTGTGAAGATAAAAGAAATATGTGTTAAGATTGATTATCTGATCAGAGCTGGTGGGAAACACTGCTTTCTGCAGAAGTCAGCAGTGGTGCTGCAGCATATGAACTCAGAACTTGGCAAGTAACTACAAGAGGATTGTGATATCCTTGTAAGGGATGGACCAACACCTCTTTAGAATGGGACACTTTTTGGCATGTGCCGGACACTTGTCTACTTGTTTCAATAAAAAATAATATTTAGTTCGGACACCTCTCCAACATGGTTGGGACATGTGCCAAGAAAGTGAGTCGCCACCTAACCTTGCCTAAACACATCCCAGACACTACTATAATTTTTTTTTTAAAAGTCAAGTTTTCTTATAAATAATAGGCTCAGCATTTTTTTGGAGGTTCATTTATCATATGACTTGTTTTAACTTCTTAGAGATATTATTCATCTTGGGATTATGAAATGATCATCGTATGAACATTATGAATTTGTTTTTAGAATGTGAATGTATATTAATCTTGAATCTTGATTCTCATGCTGCATTTTATATTTTGGACTTTAGTCTGGTGTCTGTGTTGGACATAAGTAGTGCATTAGGGGGTAACAGACATTAGAATTCTGAGAAATTATTATAATATATTGTATAGTACAGATTGACAATTCTTGTACTAAGCTCATAGATGGCTTAAGCTGTGTCGTGCACATCGTGAATTTTCCTATGCTATGGATTTAGCATACCACTGATCCTCCTTGTATTGCTGTAATCTGCGCTTATGTCACTCTATTATCAACCATGTAAACATGTGCTATTTTGTCCTTTATTCTCTTTTCTTGTTTCCAAAGGTTAATCACTATTTATTGATGATTATTTTGCAGGTAGTTGAATATGGAGGTTTGCTGAAACGAATGCTCAGGAAGATGTCTTCGCAGTTGAACAATCCACCATTCAACTATACGATTCATCCCCGTCCACTTCATGGTAATGGGTCAAGAATGCATTCACTCATTGCTTTATACTTCTAATACCTCTACTAACTGGGATTGCGGATTTTGAGCTGGGAATGGGTGTTACATAAATCATGTGTTTCCCGAGGGCGCTGCAAAGGTTCTAAGTGAAGTGAAAGTGGAAGTTCTAGTGAGGATAAAGCGTGTGTTAATAACCTAATTTCTTTTATTCACATGTATGAGGGTCAAGCATTTTTGTTACAGTTTTTGTACTCTGAGCCTCCTAGTGAAGGAGTTTTGGTTCTCACATACCATTAATCTTAGTCCTGAAATCATGAGGTATTGGAAAACTGAAACAAACTATTCATGGTGTACTAGATTCATAGGGAAGACGATAATGCAGAAAGAGGAAAGGTAACTAATTTTACAATGTCTTGATGTTTTGGTAAGCTGTCTTTTTACCCGGATTATGCATTAAGAGACTAAGTTAGGGTAATTAGATTTTCACACTACTTTAACATTATTCTAGATGAACTAAAGTTAATTCAGACTGTGTACTAAAAGCGTGTTTAGTTTACTGTGCATCATTTTTGTAAAGTCACGTTTAAATATTATTTAACGTAATTTTGTATAATTTTTCATCTATGGATGTTAGAGATTAACCCAATTGCAATATACCCCATTCAGGGTATACTGCAACACATGTTACAATACCAAAAAATACATGTCAAATCTACGAGTCTTGATGCCACATGATTGTAGGGTTAGCATGATCATCATAGGAAAATGGACTTTTTTCATGCAACTCAGCAATTTTTCATTTCCAGTGCATACAACCAATTCACCCTATGAGCTGCTTCCACTTGTAGTAGTTGGTTGATGTCTTTGTTGTTTGTCTCCTTAGTTAATCATATCCAAATATTTCCATAGATGTTTGATACAAATCATTGTAAGCATTCCACTATAATGCTTTCACTTATTCGAATGTGTTCATCCACACTAATAGTGAGTGAGCCATAAGTCAATATTCGAATAACAGTGGTGCACTTTGTGAAGGTGATAAACCTCTTCCCCCATTTTGCATCTAACTTCAGCGTGAAGTAGTCATTGTGATTACTGAGGGCCTTTACAATTCTTAGAAAGACATCCTTTGACATGTGAAACCTTCAATGATGTTGGGATTTTGTACGCATAAGATTCTTAGAAAAATAGTCAATGGATCATGAATTTGATCACAATTTCGATGTACAACCTTTGTTCTTTATTTATCACTACCAGTATTATTTCATGTTGGTGTTCAAGTATTAACTTGATGACTTCTTTCATTAGTGTTGTCTTTGGTTGTTCATGTATGCCTTAATCTAATATTGGGTCTGAATTTATGTTTTGAAAATTGAAATGTTTAAAGTATTAGAAGATCTGAGAATGAGATAATATTGCATAATTATATAGTTTCACAACTAGTTTTACAATGACTATTTTTACAACTAAAATAAAAAAATTAGTTCAATATAAAATATTTAAATTTTACAATGATAATTAATTGACGCATATATAATGACTATTGTATTTAAAATTCTAGTTTCTACCTAATATAGTCACAATATTTCTCTTTCGCTTTTTTTTCTATGCATGTTAGATGAGTTCTTTCATATTCCAAACACATTTCTTGCAATTTCTCTAAGTTAATAAATTCATCTAATTTGGTGCTTTTTTTCCTTTATTGAACTTTCTATGTCAAATAGATTAATATGGGGACTTACACTTGGTTGCCCTGTTGGGCGAGATAGTAGTGATGGTGTCACATCTTCATCAATTTGGATTAAAAGATTATGAGTATTTTGAATAACAACCCTCGATTCTTTTTGAAAATTATTCGTAAATCTTGAGTTTCATTTTGTGGTTCATATCTCAACAAAAGCCAAACATGTTCAAATTTACACTTTTCCTTTTTGAATCTTTCATGAAATTCTTATATGTGAATAACATAACATCCTTTTCGACTCAATTACTTTTTCCTTGACTAACTAATTATTTATAACATGCCTTAAACTTTTGAATTCCATAGTGAAGTTTGTTCTATTAGATTGACTCACCGTCCTCTTTTGTGAAAATGCAACTGCCATTGTCGTTGTTGTATGCTTCATCGATCATATTTCAATATTGAATTAAGATTTAATTACTCGGATCATACCCATTTTGGTTCGAAAATTTTAAAATGGTACCCACTTTGAACTTTGTCTCAATTTAGTACCTAATTTTGATTATTGCATCAATGTAGTACCCTCCGTTAAGTCTCCACAATAACATTTGTCTCTTTTTGTGCAATCACCAATTTAAATCCCACATGCTTTTGATACCTAAACCCCCCGAAGGAGTTGTGTACAATCATGGTTTTATGTCTTCGTACGATTCTTGTGGGGTGGGTGGCCTGATATTCTTTGTTTGTATAAAAAGTTCGATATAACCTGCAATTGGTGGAGTGATAACTTTTCTCCTTATTTTTTGAACATCTTTCCATCGTTGAATTATTTGGATAATATCATTGTCACACTTGATTTCAACAAGGTCGTGTAAAATTTTGTTCTTCAAAACTTTAACTGCACGTCTATAACTAATTTCTGTGATGACTTTTCGATCTCCACAACGAATTCCATGCGATAACTTGTCCACAAGCTCAGGGAAGGTGCAATTGTGGCGCATGAACATTCTCACTACTGCGTGAGATTTAAACTTTAACCAATGACCGTAAGGGTACTCTACAACAGTAGCTCGGCGAAGCCTTCCTCCAAAATAAATTAACAAGTCACATCTTTCTATACACATTGGTCTTTCGTCCGTCAAAGAATCACTTCTTTGTAACAGTTCAAGTATTTGGTTCGGCGAGCGTGTGTACGTTACAAAAAGTTCAATAATACAGTTAATTGGAAACTCTAGCTTACACTTAGCCATCATTATGACATCGTCATCACATGACAATTCAATAGCCCGATACATGAAAACTCCATTTTCATTCAAGGTTGGTTGCCTGAAGTATAACTTGTTCATATGCGTATCAATTTTCAAGTCCAGACTCTTCATAACCAGATCAGTTAACAACTGCAATGTACAACAGTATGGGATGCAGAACAAACTAGGAATGGAACCTTCGAAGTGGACCCCGTCATGGTATTCCTTCATTTTTCCATCCTTGAAAACGGCGACTAGATATGAATTGCCGACATTGTATCCACTTTCACCGCCACTGAATGCTTGCATATTTCCTTCTTGTATCGGACGTCGACTGCGAGAAAAGAAAATTACGCCGACTGCGAGAAAAAAAATTATGCCATCAAATCAAACCAGTTGTATATTCAGATGGAATAAAAGTTTCCTTATATACCTCTGCATTAAGCGCACAAGAGCAGGATCATTTTGCAGCTCAGCAATGCTATTTATGGAGAATAAAAAATTATTATAATGTACGGTGCATTTCATGGACCAAAATGCCCTTATTTAACGTATAGAAGAAGCAAACCGTATGTACCCTGTTACATTGAATGCGAACCCCTACCTTTTTACTTCCTCTTCCACCTACCTAAACATCATTACACAACTCTTTATTACTCTGGCGCAACGACGAAAATGTAGTTAATCTGCGTATACAACTCACACCAACTGAAATGAATGCGCAAAGACCTTGGCGGTGAAAGGTAAAGCTCCTCATTTATAACATCTTAGTCTACTCCACCAAAAATCCTTTTTACTATCTTAGTCCACTTTCCGAGGGTTACAAGATTGGAACTTTACTTCTTTAACAATTATCACAACATATTATATCATTTATTTGAGTTAACCGATATATTTTGACCGCTACGGGATTAAGGGCCAACAACTTTTTAATTTTGTATGTGTTTGTTATTCTGCCAGAAGAATTTAGACCTCAGACGATACTAATATTCTGTTGTGTAAATGCAAATCTTGTGTTTTTAATAATATAGGGCAAAGTAAGCGAAATGTCGGCATCCGATGTACTAAACCCCATTTCACTTGACGAAATAAGTTTATGGAACGAGGATCTAGTCCAGCAGGAAACATTACCGGATTCTATTGCTTGCCAGACTCAAGAAGATGAATTAAATGAGGTTCCTATGGTTGGAATGATATTTGAAACAGCCGACAAGGTTAAAGAGTTTTACAAGCAATACGCCATCAGATGTGGATTTCGTGTTCGTGTGAGAAGTTCAAGTAAAGGAGAAGACAACGAATTATGCTTTGTCAAATTTGTTTGTAGCCATGAAGGAAATTGCATGTCCACCATCCCTCCGGAATTGAAAAGTCAACCAACAAAAACCAAGAATTGTGGTGCATAGATAACAGCAGTTAAAAAGGGAGGTCAGTGGCACATAAGGAATGTCATACTTGATCACAATCATGACCTAAGTCCTATGAAGTCAAGAATGATTCGCGGCAACAAAAAATTGAACATGCAAGTCAAGCGAACACTCGATATGAATGATGAAGCAAGTGTGCACATTAACAAAAGCTTCCAATCACTGGTTTGTGATGTTGGCGGATTTGAGAACCTTCCTTTTGTCGAGCATGACGTCAGAAATTATACCAGACGACAAAGAAGGGCACTAGGAAAGGAAGGAGACGGCCAAGCATTGATGGCACACTTCTCTCACATGAGACAAATGAACAACAACTTCTACTTTGAAATTGACTTCGATGATAACAATAGAATATCAAATGTCTTTTGGGCTGATGCACGTAGTAGGGCAGCATGCGAGGAATTTGGAGATGTTGTCTCCTTTGACACACCATATCTAACCAACAAATATGATATGCCATTTGCACCAGTTGTTGGAGTCAATCACCATGGTCAGTCTATATTATTAGGATGCGCGTTGTTGTCAGCTAAAGATACATCGACTTTTGTGTGTCTTTTTAATTGTTGGCGTAGGTGCATGTCAGATAAGTCACCTGATGGCATTCTAACTGATCAATGCAAGGCCATGCAAAATGCAATTGACATTGTTTTTCCAAATACTCGTCATCGGTGGTGCTTATGGCATACAATGAAAAAGATTCTTGAAAAGTTACAAGGATATACTTATTACAAAACTATCAAAACCAAGTTGAAGACATTGGTTTACGAGTCCCTAAATGTGCACCAATTTGAGAGCGGGTGGCAACAATTAATGAATGATCATGACTTGGATAACAATGACTGGTTGGTCACACTATACGAAGAGAGAAAACGGTGGGTGCCTTGCTATTTGAAAGGAATTTTTTGGGCTGGTATGTCCACTACACAACGCAGTGAGGGACTCAATGCCTTCTTTGATAGATTTATCAATTCAACAACAACATTACAACAGTTTGTAGTACAATACGAAAATGTGCTACGACACAAAGCTGAAAAGGAATGTGAGGCGGACTTTGCTTCTTTGAACACTACAATCCATGTGCCACCTAGTCCCTTATTGAACGACAATATTAGCAAGCCTACACACATTCCAAGTTTGCAGAAATACAAATGGAATTCCGCACGAAGATGAATTGTGCAATCAAAATGGTGGATGCTACTCCTTCGGGATGCAACTACGTGGTGCTGCAAGAGTTATTATGGGATGGGAAATCTGCAAACAAATATTATGATGTCCATTATGATGCTGAAACCGGCACAATAACATGTTCATGTCAACTTTTTGAGTTTCGTGGTATCGTCTGCCGACACTGTTTCACCGTCCTTGGCCAAGAGGAAGCAACAACAATATCCACGAAGTATATCATTCCTCGGTGGAGCAAACTTATACGAAAGAGATATACTTCAATGAGAGCAGCTTACAACACCCACAGTAAGGATCCAACAATGCAGAGGTACCGGGCATTGTGCAAGAATTTTTTTCAAATTGCTGATGTTGCATGCGAATCTGATGCCGGAACGAAACATCTATTTAAGCAATTGAGGTCTGGCCAAAACCCGGTGGAGTTCACTCCGTGCATTGATGCTCATAATGTTGACACGAGGATGACGTCTTCCTTCCCAGCCCCGGATTCATGTCAACCATCCCATGTCCGCAGCCCAAATGCAGTAAAGCGAAAGGGAAGGCTTCGTACTCTAAGGTTGAAATCCAAAGTAGAAAAGTTTTTTAAAAAAAAAGAAGTCGGTAGTAAAGACGACTAAAATATGCACCAACAGCACCGTAAGTTAATCCTTTATCATTATCACAATTATCTGGCGGTGCATTTATATAATATAACTTGCTTTTTTATAGGCAACACTAAACAACGACATGTGGAATGACATGATAGATGTATATGGTCATATAGAATGGGTATGATTTAATTACATTATCTGTGGACTAAGGTGGAAACAATTTCGTAAATGACAACTGAAATTTAAAATCCAATTTGCAGGACTTGAATGTGCCACAAGTCGGTGATGTTTCATTCAATTCGAGCGTACAAAACAAAGTCGGTGGCAAAACAAATTGCAATATAACCGACTGAAAAAGGTGCTTGTAGTGAAATAATTTTGAATGTCCAAATTAGATCCATGTAAAGGCACTACCATATAATGATTTTATTGAAATTCCGCAGGGACAACGTACAACACAATGCCTATTTTTTTGGTAGATGAGAGCCTTGGGTAGTTGGAAACATGATGACATTGCCAAACAACAGGTCTTTGTCAAGTCTTTGTTTGTCGATGACATTATACTACAACTGATCTTTTTGGGCGACGATGTACCAGTAACCGCCTTTTTATTGTACAATATATGTATTTTACATTACACATTTTGTACCAAATACAGTGCGTTCGAAAAGTTTGAGATTACAGGCAAAGTGGTTCGCAAAAACTATTTGGCTACTGAAATATGTTATTGACCAGAAAGAAAATATGCTTATAAAAACCAAAATTAATTTGGACAATCATTTGTTAAACAAAAGCACCTAACAATAATTGCTTTTTTATGATACAATATATGTGTTTCTACTTAATTCTTTTTGTACCAAGTACAGTGCATTTGACAAGGCTGATATTACAGGGAAAATGTTTTGCAAAAAATGAAAAGTAAATGCCTTTTTATGATACAATATATGTGTTTTTACATCATTCTTTTTGTACCAAGTACAGTACATTCGAAAAGTCATATATTACAGGGAAGATGGGTCGCAAAATTTTGCAGTAATTGCCTTTTTATGATACAATATATGTGTTTCTACTTCATTCTTTTGGTACCAATTATAGTGCCTTGGAAAAGTCTGATATTACAGGAAAAATGGTTCGCAAAATTTTGCAGTAACTGCCTTTTTATGATACAATATATGTGTTTTTACTTCATTCTTTTTGTACCAAGTACAGTGCCTTGGAAAATTCTAATATTACAGGGAAAATGGTTTGCAAAAATGAAAACTAAATGCCTTTTTATGATATAATATATGTGTTTTTTATGATACAACAAAAAATTTTGTGAACCCAATTTTTTAGGGGCATTCCCAGTGTAAGGGGTACATAGTGTGCAACTTTTCATCTGTACCCGTCGATGAAGCTTCATTTTGTCATACATATTGCTTTGTGGTGGAATTGGCTCCTCTGCACGGCTCACATCTTTTGACTACTCTTCATCACTTCCATTTGGGGTGTCCACATTAACTTCTCGGACTTTAACACCAACACTGCGCTTAACAGTAGTCTGCAATGGGCTCCATGCTTCATGTGATTGATGTCCACCTTTGCTATAAAATTGGTCTACAAATGTTTTAACTCTTTCGTTGTGAACATTGGTGGAAGGAGTAACAGGATCACAATCTTTGGTTCTTTCCATCTTCCTCTCATGAAAAACTCATTCTAAAAGGGATAAAGATTGGCGAAGTTCACCTATTTCACATTCATGCTTTTCAATTAGAACCTCAACTTCAACCTTCCTTGTTCCTACATCTACTCTTCCAGTTTGTCTCTTACTTCGACCAACTTCATGACCAAGCACTTCATACGCTTCTCTAACTATTACATGAAGAAGTTTTTGCTTTGACACACAAAGATCAGCAACTATCTGTGAAATAAATTAACAATATTTAAATTAAAATGAGGTACATTCACACAACAATCAACAATCTAACTAAATCAAACCCAAATTACTTACCACATTCTTCTCCAAACTAGTCTTTAAAGCACCGTCACCCACTTTAATATTCATCCTACGCAACAACCTTGAAAATTCATTGCCACCGCCTGCACCCTTTCTCTTCACAAATAGAAAGTGATCAAAACACCAAAGTTGAAAGTCCACAAATAAAGCAAATGTAAATGGACATAAATCATTATTCATCACTGCTTTGCTAATCATGATGTAACTAAATACAATTTACCTGTAATAAATAAACACAACCCACAACATGAAAGTGTTTTCTATGTCTTTCCATCTTCAACACCAATGAAGCATTGCACAAACTCCCAACCAAGTACTCGTAAACTACACGACCCTAGTTATATTGACATAAACTTTTCAAGTCATCAACAATCTTGAACAGTGTGGGGAATACGGTTCCATTCCTATTAGGCAAAAGAAACTCGGATATGCCTATTAAGATGTATAACCTGCAAAAATCATCTACTTCAACACATTCTGAGTGGTTCAAAAGATAGTTATATATCACCCCAACAGTAACCTTCTCACTAAAAATGTTCCTACACAGACTTTCAATAACGACTTCATCCAAATCCACTACATCTCCGATAATCCTCAATCCTAAGCCTAAACAAACATCTAATAACTTAAATGGCACAATTATAGAGTTAAGTAAAAAACCACCTCTTCTTTCTACCCACAAATTGCACAAAACACCAAGAACATTTTTACTTATCTTAACAGAATCATTCAACAAAGTGAACCACCAAAATGGTGTTCTTTGAATACAAAGCTTTTGGTCCTCACTTAAGTTCTTATTCAATAAAGATAAATATATGGTCCTACAAGAATGCCTGAACAAAATCTGCAAAATAAAAACATAAGACCACAATTAACAACATATTCTTTCAACTCAATATGAATAAACATTGCTACCATTGCTATATCTGAACAACTTACCTCAGTACCATCACTGAACTCTCCCACATCACCACCTTCACTCCCTTCACTATCATCACTACCATTGTTATGTTTACTTGGACCACTATCTTCACTCATGTCTTGTAAAAAAAATAAGAACGACATTAATGAAAGGTATTAAATCAAAACATTACAACACACCTCCAATTTATCTTCACTTCAACAACAAATGCGTCAAATTAAATCAACCATTACAACACACATCGAACCAACAATAAAATAACTACCGATATACCTAAATAACTGCAACGGGACCACAACGAACCAACTAACACCGACGAAACAAATCATGTATCGTTCCACCTTCCGGGTCAATGGTCTGCATTTATAAAAAAACACAACCGTCAGTTTTGGACACGCAAAACACCAACGGCTTTCCACGGTCCACTAGGGGTTTGCGAATTACCACAAATTATTCCTCACCACCCTAGATTCATAATATAACACTCATTTAATGAAATAATGCACGAACGCGAAGGGTTTGGGCGAAAAGAAAATACCACCTTAAAAACGAACCGCGGACGTTAACCTCGTTCTACCATTCTTCCCTTCCCAAGTTCGGATTTTTTTTAGGGGTTCCTTCCTCCACCTATGAGCAGGCGCACGAACAACACAACAAAGTCGACGAATTAAATTTTTGCACAAACCCTCCTCGTTCTACCTCTTCTTTCGCTGCCTAAGTGCTTTTCATTCTGCTTCCGCTACCAACTTCGCATTTTTGTACAGCATTCAAGGTCGGTTTAGTGAAAATATCACCGCTTAATCAATAGTGAAGGCACTGCTTGGTACGAAAAAAACTAGGTTGAAAGTGGGTTCAAGGGTTACAAGAAAAAAATGAAATCTTTGGGTAACTGAGATGGATAGCGGCTGGTGTCTCCTCACGCGCAAGTGGCCGCAGCACGTTACCCTTTCTTCCGCAGTTGGCTTAGAAATCGTCAGAACCGTCACCTCGTGCCTTCAATTTCTATTTTTCAAAAACAATTAATTTATTTTCCACGTGTCAGTGCCACGTGGCGGGTAAAAACCAGGTTAGAGTATCATTTTCCATAGAAAAATTATAAAAGCATAATATCGGGTATGGATATCCAATTAGGAAAAAAAAATATCGGAATTCAATCTCCATAGAATGAAGAACTGGATGTTGACGTTCGAAAAAAAAAGAAACTATTGAATGTCAACATTCATGACGAAAAAAAAAGACATTAGATGTCGACATCTATAAAATAAAACAAAGAATCACATATGTCAGACACCTGTTAGAGAAAAAATTTGGAGTGGGGTTAGTTAGCATGCATTAAATAGGAGAGAGAGAAAAAATATATTTAATGAAGGGTAAAGTGGGTAGTTAAAGAAGTTTTGGAGGTAGAGAAGAAATGGTTTGAGACGTAGGGAGAAGCCCTGGATACTGACCTTCAGCGTGAGTATGCATGAAGCATACAAAATCTACATGGACTATATCTTAGTAGGCTTTGGGTATTTGTGCTTGGAGTATAGGCTCTTCGGCTTGTATTTGCACCAAGTAGTATAGGTTATTAGACTTGTATTTGGACAACAAAGTACAAGCTAAATTGTGTGTAAATTTGGCCTAGGTGCACATGTAGCCTAAATGTGTTTTAAAAAACTTTATTCAGAACGAAAAGTTTAACTCTAATTAGTTATTTAAAACACATTTAACGCATGTTAAATATGCTAGATCCAATTGTACATGGGAGAGAGAAGTTTGTGCACATTTAGCACATGGGAGGAAGATGTTAGTGCTTGAATTTGAATTTCATTCGGGACGAGCTCTCCCTATAAATACATACATAATTCATACACTTTCTCACTTTTTAATTCTATATAAGAATGGTTTTATAGATTCTCCCACAAGCCAAACTCCCCCATTTCCTTCTTTCGTTTCCATCCCCCTCTCCCTCTCATGAACCCAACCTTATATTTCCCTTCCTCCCATTTGTCAATGACTCAAAAACTTAATAACTAAAAATGTTATCAAGAAAGCTTACATGAGAAATAAAATTCTAAGCTTGAGTGTGAATTATGTTATCGGAAGAGGAAATAAAATTCTAAGCTTGTGAGAACTTTTGTTATATTCTATCTTTGAGAATCACCATTACATATGTTATATGTTCTGGTAAGTAAGAAGTGGTAGTTGAAAAAAACTTGAGTTCTTTATCTCATGAGGAGATTGAGAAGGGATAATAATGAGTGGTTTTTTTATGCACTATGCGATAAAGCCTTTGATTAATGGAACCTTTTGAAATGTTTCCCAAAGCAGAATTAGACGTAGTCCAGGAGATGAGTGTTAATTTTGAAGAAAGGCTTCAATTACCCAAGTGAAGATGATGATGCTTTGGTGATGTTTGAAGATGTTGATGCTTTTGAGTCTACAATCTAGCTTTTTTATTTGTTTATGTTTCAGTCCTTCTCATAAGACATTAACTAAGATTTTTGAATTCAACACACAACCTATAATAATGAGTCAAACATTTTCTAAGAACTAAAATACAGTGTAAAACAAAAATCAATGCTATTAATAGATTACATAATCAATTAATTTGTTCTTGAGAGGTTTCTAAGAACAAAATAATCGATTATGTAGTGAATTAGATTAAAACATGGTGCTTTTTCAGGTTTTAATGTTCCAAGTAAAATAATCGATTAGGTGATAGAGTGCTTTTGTGTTGCATAAGGCCATCAAAAATAAAACTAAGTTTCCCCCTTTAATTAATGCAGTATAGAGGTTACCTAGGCCTGTCCAAGGAACAATGTCATTGAGTTCATTGATTGAAATTTGTTTACTCTTTTTTTAAGGTTGGCGGATTTCATTGAATTTGAAAGCACATAAAATGCATTGAAGCAAAATAAAATGCAACAACATTAAAGTGCAAAATATGGATATAGAAGATGCCGAAATATCAACTAAATTCATAATAGTAAGAAAATAGAAATAGTAAATCAATTAAATGATGGAATGTGTAATTAGTTGACAACAACTTGGATAATTGACTAACGCAAATGCTAAGCTGAAATCTAGACCGTGCAAGTTGATATTTAATTGGTGAAAAGTGTGAAGAACGAAAATCGAATTAAAACAAGTCAGAAAGTAATAAACACAAAAACTAGAGCAATGCAGAATTGAAACAATATTGGAATACGTAAACTGTAGAAGTAGAAGTTGCTGGAAATGAGAAGAAAAATGTAGAAGAGATTAGAAGAACAAAAAGATGAGTCTAATATAGCATTTGAAGAACACTCAAAACAAACTTGGAAAAGAAAACTTGGAGCTCCAATAGTCACCCAAAATCAGAGAAAAAATTTGGAAGCCATCGCAAGTTAATGAAATGGATGTCGACATCCGTTTCACACTTTTCTACAACAGATCTTGACATCCATTTCAATGTTTTTTATTTTGCTTTTTACGAATGTTGCGGCGAGGCATGCGAGGCAAATGAATCACTAAGAATCAATTTGAAGTTGGAGTGCAGAGGTTGGAGTGCAGGTGGTGACAGTGTTGGTTGGAATGCAGAGGTTGGAGTGTTGTGTTTCAATGTGTTATGTGGATGAGGTAATGTGTTGTATACGTGGTGAGAGAGTGCATCGAGTGTGGTTCTAGTGTGTGCGTGAGTGAAGTGAGGTAGTGTGTGTTGTGTGCATGGTGAGAGAGTGTAGTGAGTGAGGGAGGTGTAGTGAGTGAGGGAGGTGTAGTGAGTGAGGTGCAGTGGTGTTTGTGAGTTTGTGAGTTTGTGAGGTAGTGTGTTGTGTGCGTGAGTGAGGTGCAGTGTGCATGAGTTTGTGAGATAGTGTGTGTTGTGTGCGCGGTCAGAGAGTCCAGTGAGGTGTAGTGGTGTGCGTGAGTTTGTGAGGTGTGTGATTATATTAGTGTGTGCACTTCATTGATTGTGTTGGTTTCTTTTGGTTTGTGCTAAGGATCAATTTTTTCTCATTGCATATTTTGCTTATCTACTTGCCCTTAATTAGCTTCTTTCATGTATTAAAATATTTTCTATTTATTATAGCTCATCATGGAAGATCATCATTTTAGTTATTTGAGTTTCTTGGATTCTCAAGTTAATTGTAGTCTCATGTCAGACTTTTCTGATTTCGTTCATGATATATGCGAACAAGATTATACATCTCATTTTACAAATGATGATATCTTTCCAACACGTGAAGATTTAATTAAGTGGGTTAGAGGGAGTGCTTTTAATCTTGGATTTGTTGTTATTATTCTAAGATCAGATAAATATAATGGACAACCAGGAAGAAAGATCCATATATTATTAGGTTGTGAAAGGGGTGGAAAATATAGAAAATACAAATGTGATGCAGAACCGAGTTTATCTGGGACAAGAAAATGTGACTGCCCCTTTAGATTGAGAGGCAAACCCATCTCTCAAGGGGAGGGATGGGTGTTGAACCTAAAATGTGGTTACCATAATCATGATTTTTCATCTACTCTAGTTGGTCATCCCTATGCGGGTAGGTTAAAGTTCACTGAACACTCGTTGTTTGTTGATATGTCTAAAAGTTAAGTAAAACATGCAAATATTCTTCTCACTCTCAAAGAAAAAGATAAGTGTAATGTGACAACTTTGAAGCAAGTATATAATGTAAGATATAGGTACAAACGTTCAATAAGAGGTTCAAGGACAAAGTTACAACAATTAATGTTGATGTTGGAACATGATCACTATATCCATTTTAGTAGATGTGTTGATGCATCTGATGTGGTTAGCGATCTGTTATGGACCCATCCTAATGTTGTGAAGTTGTTAAATTCATTCAATATTGTGTTCTTAATGGATAGTACTTACAAAACCAACAAATATCGGTTGTCATTGCTTGAGATTGTTGGTGTGACCTCAACAGGATTAACTTTTTCAACTGCGTTTGCATTTTTATCTAGTGAAAAGCAAAATAATTTCACTTGGGCTTTGGAAAGGCTAAGAGGTCTGTTTATGACGTCTGAGGGTGGTCCACAAGTCATTGTAACTGACAGGGATCTAGCTCTAATGAATGTTGTTGGTATTGTCTTCCCTGAGTGTTATCAACTTCTATGTCGTTTCCATATACAAAAACATGTGCAGGCAAAGTGCAAAATGTTAGTGAATTCTGTTGATGCATGAGATGTTGTACTGCAAGCATGGGAGAATGTTATGGACTATGAAGATGAGTTAAAGTTTAACGATTGTGTTAATCGTCTTGAGCTTGTTTGCCAGCCATGGCCTGTATTCTTTGAATATGTTAATGACTCGTGGATAATTTCTTACAAGAAATACTTTGTCAAGGCGTGGATGAACAAAGTTATGCATTTAGGGAATACAACATCAAACATGTATGTTTGCATCTTCTTATTAATTAATTTTTTTAATGGTTTATATGATTCCATGTATAAATTATACTAGAGTTGAGTCTGCTCATTGGAGCCTCAAGAAAGTTCTTGGAAGTAGTATGGGAGACCTTTGTTCGTGTTGGGATGGAATTCACAATGTTATTATCTTGCAACATAACGAAATAAAGACGTCTTTTGAAAGAAGTATTAATCTGATGAGTGACTCTTACAAGGCATTGAGTTATAGAAGATTAGTGGGATATGTTTCTAGATCTGCCTTAGAACTCCTTGCTCCAGAGTTAGAAAAAGTTAAGAAAATTGGATTCGATACTAGTCGTTGTGGCTGCATTCTCAGACAGACTTATGGTCTTCCATGTGCGTGTGAATTAACACGATATGACCCTGGGATGATTCCTCTCCAAGAAATTCATGTCATGTGGACTAGGTTGAGCTTCTCACATGTGTCCTCTTCACAATTCGAAGGGCAATTATCTATTCAAAGGGAGGTTGATTTGCTGCTTAATCTTTTCAAAGAAGTTGACATTGCAGGAAAAGTAACCATCAAACATAAATTACTTGACATAGTTTGCCCTTCGATGACATCGATGTTGTCGCCAACGAGTAAAATTAAGACGAAGGGTGCACCTAAAAGTCATTGATCAAAGAAGTCAACCAAACGTGATCCGTCATATTTGAGCATGTTGACACCTTCATTGAGTCATCAAGATAAGACACATGTGTTGCAAAAATAGAAAACAAGCTGAAGACCGAAGCTGTATTTCAAGAAAAGATAGTACCCATGCTAGAACAGTTCAATCCTGTTTTTCATCCTTATATAGTGGATGTTGTAGATGTAGTGGCAGATGGTCATTGTGGGTATAGATGCATTGCTGCATTGCTGGGTATGGGTGAGGAGTCATGGCCTCTAATCAGACATGATTTATACAAAGAACTTAGTCAATGACAAGATGAATATGCAACATTAGTTGAAGGTTATGATCGTTTGGAAGAACTGAGAAAGTCTTTGCTAGTTCATTCACCATCAGGGGTATGACTTCTACATACTAATGTTCAAACTTATTTATTAAAAGTTTTTTATGATTTTGTTTGATTATAATCTAATTAATTATATACAGGCTAATCGAGACAAGTGGATGACTATACCGGACATGGGGTATGCGATTGCTAATCGATATAATGTAATCCTCGTGTGCTTGTCATTGGTTCAGAATTTGACGATATTCCCACTCCGTACATCCCCACCTATTTCGCAAAGTCAACATCGACTAATTTGTATCAGACATTTTTATGGCTCTCATTTTGTGCAGGTGTATTTTTTTTTTAAAAAAAAACTTTACTCATATGTTGACTAATTACATATTTACAAGTTTGTCTACAAGAAGGTTGTCCATTACCGATGGTGGATATCATATCATCTAGCAATTGTTACCCAAAGGCAAAGGGGTGGGCATCATTTTATAGAGATCGGATGCATGCATTCGTAGATTTACACGTAGTTGATCGTAGTTATGTAGATCTTACGGAAGACTGATATTTGTTAATTGTATTAAATATTTGACTGTTGTAGTTTATTTTAGGAAATTTCATATTGTAATGTACTTTTAAAATATACTTTTGTAATTATTTTACTAATATATAAAATACTAACTCCTCTGGCCAAGGGACGAATATATTTTGGCCTTATTGCTAACAAAATAAACGTTTCAATTTGTAATCATATATCGATGAAATAACTTAATATAAAATCCAATAAAAATTTAAATTGTAACATCAAATACAAATATAAAGTAAATCGACTATCCAGACGTAGATGGTCGTCAACCTCGAACTCTACGTCCTCCTCTAGTTTCTTCCTCTTCTGTTGCATCATGAGCTATCTGTAATAACTCATGTGTGCGATCCCAAGCAATTGTGCTCTTACAATGCATTTCATGACATTCTATCATCCGTTGAAGACCGCTGACAACGTGTTTCATGGCACCTCACGATAATACCAAGTTAATGTCAAATATTTAAGTTACTAATAATATGAACAAATAAATTTGTAACATACCAACAAACCACCAAAAGATGATGACACTGACGTCCTCTGAGTTGGTATGTCATCTGGCAAAATTTCGACGAAGTTGAGGCATAATCACAAGGTTGGGTCGGTCAGCCTCAACTCCACGTAAAATGTAAGGATGGGAGACCCTCCGAAACCACTACAAATATTCATCTGAACATGAAAAAGGAGTTGGCGCGTGGACCACCTGATCTACGACAAACTGATCGTGGTCTCTCCACCGATCATCAATAGTCGTAAAGTCCAACATGGGAAGCGAAGTCGGCGGTCGTGGAATAGGCTGCATGAAGCCAAATTGTTGTAGCACACGCTCCAGCAAATGACGGTGTACGAGGATACCAAGCCTGAGGAAGCCAGAAAACATGCCAGATACAACAAGTGGTCGACCAGCCCTATGTGCTCCATATGGGTTCCAAATCACCACATCATATGTCAAGGCATCCAATTGGACTCTAACATAAGCTATAGCAAAAGTAGCACGTCCAGTGATATAACATCTGGCACGGGGTTTGGTCTCCACATATGTATCTCGTAATTGCTTCCTTCCCAATATAGGGAAGTGCTCGTATATCCAAGCTTGTATCAAATAACATTTCATTTAACTATTCTGATAAAAAAGAAAAACAAGTAAAATATTTAACAAAATGTAATATAAAATTGTACCTGTAGAAGAGGTAGATATCCAGCTAATTGCTTTATATTGGCAAAGCTGGCATCTTCTAGCTACTCATATAAGTAGACAAGAGCAACAACTCCCCAAGCATATTTGTGGTAGGTAGGGAGATCTTTAAATAGCTTGAGGTAATGAGTACAAAACATAGGTGGCACTTTTATTAGCAAATATCGTGCACCCTACGAGGTGCAAAAGATATGCACGTGCATCAAACTCCCATAGCTCGTTATCACAACAACTATCATACAACTCTATCAACCATCTAAGTCTGACCTGTCCACCACGACTTTGATTCAACTCATTGCAAGCCATGGTCCAATCAACACCAAGAAGTGTCAACAAAATCTCAACTAAATCTTCATATTCAAGATTTTCAGTGGAGCAAAACTATCCAGTGATGGGAAGATGAAGGACCGACCAGACGTCATCTAAAGTGATGGTCATCTCACCAATTGGTAGATGAAAAGTATTAGTCTCGGGATGCCATCCCTCCACGAAACCCAATATTAATCCAACATCAGGATATTGATATAAAATATCGCATAGAGGCGATAATCCAGAAGCTACCACAAAGGGGAGAACGGAAGAGTGAAGAGGTCCTAATTTTTTCCCTTTTTTAATATGGGAGACTACTTTCACAACTCGATCCTAAGAAAAAAGCAAAATAAAACAATAAAAATACATAACAATAATAAAATAAAACATTTATAAAAAGTTCTTACTAACCTGATCATCCCATATGATCCGTGCAAAATGATCCTGGTACCGAGTCAATAAAGATGTATCAGAGGGACCACCTGGAAATCTTGCACCATCGTTATCAATCTCTTGATCCTTATCATGAGGAACATCGGAAACCTCATGCTCAGCGACATCATCCTGAACAACATCAGCCTCGTGCTGACTCCTTCTACGAGCTGAAGCAGTCAGTCTCCTCCGTGCAGCACCCTGTGTAGAACACTCGGGTGCATCGTGTGAACCGCGTCTAGATAAATTACCTCGTGTCCTAACCATATCTATAATTAAAAGTATCAAATTTTCAGTAACCAAAAATCACCAACAAACAACAATATCACTCAAATTCAAATTAACAATAACATATACTAATGCATCACGCACAATTGATATGCAATTGAAACACCAAGAAAAAATTATGCAAATGTTGCTTCTGCCTCTCCGCCATTCGTCTTCATTTTTCCCAGCTATGCACGTCACTAACACCTTCCATTTCTATGCACGTCACTAACGCTAAGGTGGCAATGGAGAATTAGGAGGTGTGACCAAAGAGAGGCCATGATTGGCTGTAGAGCCAACTTCAAAACCCACAAATTCTTAAATAAATTACAAAATAAAACAGAATATAAAAAAAAAAACATGAATCGAATGTCAAAATCCGTTTCAGACTTTTCAAAACAGATCTCGACATCCGAAACGCTAAAAAAAACATGAAACGGATGTCGAAATCCGTTTCAAACTTATATGAAACGAATCTCGACATCCGGAACGCTAAAAAAACAAAAAAAAACATGAAACGGATGTCGACATCCATTTTAGACTTTTATGAAACGAATCTCGGCATCTGTTTTGGTCAATTTCAGACAAAAAAAATTTGACTTGCGCAGTTCATATTAAACATGGATCTTTGATTATATTTTCTAAATAAACAACCTATTCATGCATCTATTGCACACAACACGTTCAGTAAAATCAAATTCAAAAATACATGGTATAGAATAACTTAACTGGATTAATTCTTGGTTGTTGGCAGTGTTGTTGGCAATGGAGTGTGCAACAATGTGGACCTACAGACTCAAACGGAGAGGATAGAGGGGTGCACCAATACAAAACACAAATAAAGGTTGTGAGTGTGAGTGGAGGAAGGAAACGAGAGTGTGAATGTGGAGGCGTGGAGAGGAAATCGAGAAGCCTGTGAGTGTGAAAGAAGGAAGGAAACGAGAGTGTCAATGTGGTGGCGTGGAGAGGAAACCGAGAAGCCTATGAGTGTGAGAGGAGGAAGGAAACGAGAGTGTCAATGTGGAGGCATGGAGAGGAAACCGAGAGTGTGAGTGGAGGGCTGGAGGAGGAAGAAACAATAACTAATAAAGGCTGCAATAAAGGCTGCTACGTTTAGGGTTTAGGTCAAACTGAAAAAGCAGTGCAGGGAGGGAATCAGATTCCTTTTTGGGGTGCGTTTTGGGGGTGCAGGGGAGTGGTTTTTGGGGATGGGTTTTGCGGGTGCAAGGTATCATGCTGTTAAATGAAGAGAGAGATACAATTACTTTTACTTTTTACCATGGACAAAGATGGAAATAGATAAACTTTTGGGGGTACTAAAGAAAAACATATTGAGCTTGGGTCCATTGGGAAAAGAGGTGTCAAAGGAAATAAAGGGGAGTGAGGATGTTAAAAAACATAAGGCTATTAACTCAACATGCAAATGAAGTTTAGAAAGAAAAACAATGGTATGGATATTAAAACATGAATTGGACCTAATAAAATTAAAAATAGTTTTAAAATAAAATTGGTGGTGCTGGAATAAAGCTTTCACCCCAATTTTTGGAAAAGTTGGGCCAAACAAAATGTGTCTGGTTTATTTTGTTTATATATCGTTTTTCTTCTTGTTGTTGCTCTTTCTTTACTTATTCATTTTTCATCATTAATTTTTTAATAAAAGATTTTTTTTAATTTGTGATTAACTTTACTTAATTAAACTTTTTTGTTATCTTTAATTTTTTTTTTTAAAAAATCACCCTTTTTTATTTTTTAATTTTTAGGATTAAGTAAACTCATAGTTTTTGAATTTATTTGAAAATAATTTTTATTTATCCGGATCAAATTGGGTGTTACAAATGTAAATATTTGTATATGCATATAAAGTTTTCTATAATTATTTGACAATATGGTAAATGATATGCTATCAAATGATACACTATATTTCTTTTAGTTGGACGATTTCCTAAACGTTGTCTGGTATATGCTTAACTAGTGTAATATGGATGATATGACACTCGGTTTTGGGGTGTTAAATTTGACACTCCAAGAAATAGTCCAATAGGAATTTAAGAGTCTTGTCAAACTATCCTTAGAAGATATAATCAATCTTGAAAGTTCATGAAGATATAATAAAATGTGATGTCTAGAAATACAAAAGGGAAATCTTTGGCCTTCGGTGTCTAAAAACGAAAGAAGATTCCTCTTCCCAAAGTGTCAAATTTAGAAGAAATCAACAAGGTGAATAATTGAAGACATGAAAACTTTATTGATAAGGTTCATGTTATGATTTAGCTTGAAATATGAATTAGCAAACAATCTCCATTAACTATTTAAGAATTTTAAGATTGGAACAACAACTCAAAGATGTTTTCCACTGAATTTGAATTTAATTCATAGGATTATGCAAAAGTGATAAAGAACACAAGAAGTGCAATAGAAGAACACAAGAAAAATTCAAGGATCGAAAGGAAAAGAGAAAGTTTAGAACACTTAAATGGATGGAAGAAGGTGAGTTATAAATGAAGTCATAGTCTCTATGATAAGTTCCAATGATGAATCAACACTTGAATCCTAGTAGAACAAGATAAGATTCTAAAACTTAAGACCACTCCCTTAGAGATGTCTTAAAACGTCATTAATTTCATTAATCAACTAAAGTAAAATTGCAGAGAATGAATATGGTTATTTGTGGCCAAAGTAAAAAAAAAGTTAAAAAATTAAATAAGATATAAACGTGTCTTAAATTAAATTCTACTATAACCTAAAAGCAAATGGTGAGAGGTTTGAAAATTCAAAATTTTAAAAATGAAAATAATGAAATTCTCCTATTGGCTAAAAGCAAGAGGTACATTTTTCATGCTTATTCATGTTTGGAAAAAGGTTGTTTAACACCATTTTGACGATCATTTGATAATTTTTATAAGGGTAAAATAGTCTTAACAAAAGTTAATTTTTATATTTTTAAAAGAGAGAGAAAGTGAATAGTTATGAAGGATAGTGTCAAATGATAGTAAAAGAAAGTATGGTGTCAAAATACCAGTGTTCTTCATGTTTATCAAGCTATATTGATCAAGTTAATTTTCTCCTTTTGTTGACCCTTTTTTTTTTTGGTTGACATTATGCAAGGAGGTTTCGATTTGGTTTGGGCTTGTAACGTGTTATTTTGGGGCTTCTCCCTGCACCCCAAAGCATTTCTCCTGTACCTCCAAAACTTTCTTTATTCCCACTTTTATCCTTAAATGAAGAAAGAGAAAAAATAGTAAAAAAAATCAACTGCATTGCACTACTGCACCCAGTTAGCAAATCCGCTTTTGTTGTAGGCCTATGCACTCCCAAAGAATATCAATTCCATGTGTGTCAAAATGGATGACAGAATCCGTTTCAAGATTTTAAGAAACGGATTTCACAATTCATTTTGCTTTTTTTTTTTCGTTTTGTAAGAAACGGATTTCACAATCTGTTTTATATAAATTAAATTAAATTAAAAAATACTTAAACTTTAAATTGAAAATTTATTCATTGTATTATAACTTTTTCTAATTTATTTAAAGTATATGATTTTTAAATTTTAAATATATTTTTAAATTTTTGTTTTGTTTATTTATTATGTTTTCATATATTTTAATATATATCTAAAAATAAAGTAATATATATATATATATATATATATATAATTTTTGAAAAATAAATATAATTATAAAAATAAATAAAACTAAATGATAATTAAACTTTAAATTAGATAAAAGAACGAAAATTTTAATTTTATTTTAAATATAATGCTTTTTGAATTTTAATTATTTTTTTAGTTTATTATTTTTTATTTTAATCATATTTACATATTTAATGTATATTTTAAAAATAAAATAATATATTAATATTTTTTAACAAATATTTTAAAATAAATATATGAAACGGAAGTTGAAATCCGTTTCAAAAATTTAGAAATTTATAAAACGGATCTTAATATCTGTTTTAATTTTCTTTTAGATGACCATATGTGAATATTTCTGCATTGAAGGTTACACCAAATTCAACAGAACCATTAGGAGTGAAGGTGTTGAAGTCAAGAGGGATATTCCCTGAAGCATACTAGTATTGGATTGGTGTTGAAGTCAAGAAACCAAGCTTGAATCAATCTACATGAATTTGCCAGTGCAGTTGCAGTTTATTAACATAGGAAAACAAAACATTGAAGCTAGAACAGTGCTTACTTGCCACATCTTGAAAATATAGACAAACGAATTCCTTTTCATAAGTAGCGGGCTAGCTTGGATGGGTTGTGGTGGTGGAGGTTCAGGGAGGATGTGGAGAGTTTGGTGGTAATGGTGGAGGCGAAGAATTGTGCCCTCTGTCATCTTCATAAATTGCCATTGTTGGAGAGGTTGAGGAGGCGGAGGGCAGAGACGAACGAGAGCGCCGGAGGGATGGGGCCGGAGAATTTATTGTTGGCGAGCGAGAGATTGGAGAGGAATGGAAGGTGAGCTATGTCGACAGAGAGTCCCGGAGAGGTTGAGTCCGGTGAGGTTGAGAGCGACGACGTGGAACTTGGTAAAACGGATTTCAAATTCCGTTTCACACCTTTATGAAACGGATTACGTAAGCTGTTTCAAGAAAAAAATTAAAATATTTGGGAAACGGAATACGAATTCTGTTTCATAAAATTGTGAAACGGATTTTGTAATCCGTTTCAAAAAAAAGTTCGAATTTTTTTAAAACGGATTACAGAATCCGTTTCATTATTTTATGAAACGGAATTCGTATTCCGTTTCCCAAAAAAGTTAAGCTAATATTAAGGGTATAATAGTAAATTTTAGGGGTGCAGAAGAGCCCGTTATTTTCTACTTGCAATCCTTGACTTGAACACCCTCTATGTTTCCTTTGTAGAAGCCCGTCTAGATCTTTACTATTTGCACCTCATGAGGTTTTATTATTTACACTACCGAAAAACAATATTTCATAATACAATTCTAAGAAATACTAAACAATTTTTAGTTACAAGAGTATTTTTCTTGTTTTTCATTCATGAACTCATCATTTTACCCTCTATTGAAAAGTTCTCTTAGTATAAGACCTAAAGCACAATCTACTTACCATGAGTAAATTGTGTGATATTGGGTGTGATGTTGCTTTCAACAAGACCAATATAAAGTAAAAAAAAAATGTGATGGAACCAATTAATTTATCCTAATCAAAAAGGTAATTTAAGTGAGATCAACATGAACAAGTTCTCATCTCATAAAGTCTCGCACCTCATGACAATTAAAAAAGACTTAGATTTGATATAGAAAGTGTGGTTAAACAAGTCTCAATTTACTTTTAAAACTCAAAAACACAATCTTATAAGGAGTTTGTCGTTAGTGTCAATCAAAGACAATATTTTGATTGATGCATGTATAAAAGGCAAAGAGGTTAAAGTATCTTCCAAAATTATCTATGTAGTTTCTAGACAAAGATCTCTTAAAGAGTCGTAAAAGTGTTAAAGAAGTTCAACTCCTAAATGGTAAACTCATCACACTCTAGGTTGCTTCTAAAGTTGGTAAGGAATGATAAATCATTCCTCAAATGATAAAGCTCTCATTATTAAAATAAATATTTTAATGCATTATTATGTTGGTGGATTATAACACAATACCTTATCCCAATCTCTACGTGCAATAATCGTCATTTATTACATTATGTAGCAATCACACTCATAGCCTTAAGTTTGTTTATAATACTAAATTTAAAACTAAAAATAATCTTATCAACTACTTACATTGCAAAAGTGTATAAAAGAGTGTAATTAAAATGCCTTGAGGTGCATGCACATGAGCTTCTATGATGTTGCACTTAGCTTACATTTAATATGTTATATCCAAAATAGACACAAAAGGCATAAGAACGTTACTAATTAGTGTACATCCAATTATGTAAGGTCAACACAATAGACAATAAATAAAATTTACAAACTATTCTACTATTTATTTAAAGTAAACATGAGGTTTCTTCTTTAAGTAGCAAAATTATGCAACAATGTGATCAAGCAATGATATAACAAGTAGTTATGATTGATGTTTGCATTCGAAAATGTTTATTGTAATATCTTTGTTAATTAAGTGTAATTTGTTTAATAAAATTTGGGCTACTCATGTATATATATGGAGAACAATAAAATTGTTTCCTCATTCGACCAAGCTACTAATGGCGTATGTTTGCATTTCCACTTGTTTTGTTACCCATGGGATGATTGAGTTGAATATCCTAAAACCCATACGTGTCATGTTCACCCTCATTCAAAGAAAATCCAAAGTATACTTAAGTTATTTAAGGCATAATAAATTAATGAGGACACAGATACACATATATGAGTAATGAATGAATGATTGAAAAACCAAACATACATCATCCATATTGTACAATAGTATATGTTTATGCAATCTCCAACACACCAAACATATGTATATACAATGGTATGTCACCTTCCTTGCAAAAAATAGTGGCATCCTCTTAACACCATGTCAACATTGAAATAAAATTGATTTATCGATTCATAATATATTTAAGGGTTAAATATGTTTTGTATCTCAAAATTATTTTAAAGAATTGTATTTCGTTCCTAAACTAAATATATACATATTTCGTCATACACTTTATAAAAGTCATGTAAAACATCATTTCTTGAAAATGTCACTTGAAGATTATATTATAATTAGCTTCATTTGTCCACTAACATTCCCCGAATTATTTATTAAGAATCATACATGTTTTTCATAAAGTGTATGGATAAAATAACTATATATTTAATTTAGAGATAAAACACAAATTTAAAAATAATTTAGAAAGAAAAGACATATTTAACCTTCTTGGATTTATTTATTCAAAATTTACATTATACAATTTTTACTAATCTCCCTTAAAATTTATGATTTTTTTATTTTATTTTTTTTGCTTTGCTATGTTTGCTTCCAACAAATTGAGGTGTATTAATTTGAAAAACAACTACCTATTAGCTTATACTTTTGAAAAACTTGGATCAAAGCTTTAAAGTAGTCTTTCATGGATATAATGTTAGATCGAATATAACCATTTTAAGTGTGGTTAGACTCGGGTTTATTAAATTTATGGTTAGCTCGACTTGTGTTTGTACTGATATATAATGTAATGAATACTCTTTTAGTAATTTAATACAAAATTCTTTTTTCAAATAAAAATTATTTCTAATTTGACTTCTTATTAATTATTATATTTTTTTAGTTAAAATATTATATTTATTTTGAAAGGTCAATAAATCAGTAGTACATATATTGTTATTCTTCATATTTGGTTGAGAACCTTACTCTTAAATTGAAGTTTGTGAGACAAATGAATTATTATTCAATGTCTACTTTATAATTTAAAAGAAAAGGTGGAAGTAAAGAATAAATAATTCCAAAACTGAAAATATGTAAAGAAGTCGATAATATGTTCAAAAGCAGAAGATAAGATATTTTATTAAACTTTTATTTAGTTAACTGAATCAATAAATATATAGTGACTAGGTGTATTGGAAATATAAAATAATTTTAACTTGGAAAAATTTAATGTTGAATAATCAAATTTAATTTAGTAATTGTAAGTATTTAAAAGTTGTTATCAAATATTTTAAAAAAAATAAACCTTAACAAATGTAAATGATTTATTTAATGTTTGAATTGTTGACATTAAATAATTAAGCTCAAATTTAATAATTTTAATTTTTTAAAATTATTATTAGTAATGATGTTTTATATTTTAAACATTGAAAAAATTATGAATGTTTTTAGAGAGTGAAAATATCATGGGATCTTATTAGTAATTATAAATGTATTAATTTTGATAATAAATAAAACTGAATGCTTAAGACTTCAAAATTATAAGAAATATACAAACAAATTTTTAATCAAATAATAGTTGAAATTAAAGAATCAAATTAATGTTTAATAATTCTAATTATTTATATTTTTCTTCATTGTTACATAAACTTTTTCATAGTACTGGTGTGAATTATAATAATTTAATAATTTTCTGTTTTTAAGAGTTTTTTAATTCATTGTTATAATAATTTAATATATTTTCAATATCTTTATTTTTTAATTTTATTATATTTAAAACTGATTTACATATTAACTTGTGTTTTAATTATTTTTAAATAAAATAACCGGTAATTTGTTGACAGAATAAAATTTATTTATTTGACAATGATTCAAACAAAAAATATACAATATATTATTATTGAATTAATTTAAAGTATCTTAAACACTGAGTGAAATACAAGATGATATTTTATACATTTATGAAGTTAGTTTGAATGTCTGACCATTGACGGTATACATTTTATTTATCTTTTAAGTACAAGGATTTTTAGAAATAAAGTAGATAATTACTTGAAACTATAAATAGGTTGCATATTATTATTAAATTAAAAGCTTAATATGAAAATCAGTTTCAAGCATATTTAAATTAAAATTGTTAAAAACTTAATGGAATGAAGAATAGTTTTTCTAGTAAACATTTTTAAAATATTTTACCAATTTATAGGGTTGACGTGAAATGTAACCACAATAATATTTCGATATATATTTGACACATTTACTTATTAGTTATTTTTTTAATTAAAAATTCACTTTTTATAAGTGAAACACTTTTTTTTCTAGAAGACTTGTATTAGCATGTTTGATAGAGATTAACACTTAAATATTAGAAATGTTATTGGTAAATATTTTATTTTGTATTATTATTTGTATTTGCTATAAGAAAAGAATACTATAATATGCTTTAGCTTCTTACTATAAGAAATCGTCTCGTCTTATCTAGGTGAAATATATAATAAATGATTAAAAAAATTAAAATTAATTTTAATTGTAATGTAATTGTTACTTTTATGGTAAACATTATTTATTTAGGTAAATGTTCTGAACATTACTTTTAAGAGTGGATGACAAATAGTTACTCCAATTATGTAATTTTAATTAGATTTATTACTAGCTACTTTTATTACCTATAAATACAACATATCTAAAATATATAACAAACACAACAACTCTTAAAAAAAAGTTGAGTATGTTGTCCAATGTATATTCTATACGTGTAAAAATTTATAATTTTAAGCCATTAAATGGATTAAAAAATCTAAATTGAAGTTGTATAGGAAAAAATTAACAAACAAACAAATTTCGTGTTTCTGTTTAAAATTTATTTGCAGGTATATATTTCTTATGGACAAACCAGAAATGCATAACATACACATAAGGTATTTGAATATGAAAAGGCAAAAATGTATATTCATAACTTACCTTCTGTGTATAGGTACTTAATCCAAAATCTGTAATTTTCAGAACACCATTTGAATTCAGAAGAAGATTCTCTGACTACAAAATACATTGAGTATTGAATATGAGTCTCACTTAAGAAGAAAAATAATTGATTCCTGCTCACACTTATATGAGTTATGAATCTGTTAATTAAATTAGTTTAGTGGAGAGGATTGTGGTAGATAATGATAGATCTTCAAATCTCTGTGGTACACCCCTCTACTATGACAGTAATCAACTGCATTGATTAGTTGGTGGAAATAACTTCTTGCTTCATCCTCTTTAAGTCTTCCACTTTGAGATTATGCAAGATGCAAGGAAAATCTCAATGTACTAACAATTATTATTCTAATAATATCACCTCCAAGAGATAAAAAAAATGTGAAAACAGTACGAATATATATATATATATATATATATATATATATATATATATATATATATATATATTTTTAAAATCCAGCTTCATCCATCTGCAACAGTTAGTAAGTGTGTGGATTAATCTTTATTCTAATCACAATGTGAAATAAACCAAAAACTCAATAAGAAAAAAACTTATAGTGAAGAAAAAACTCAGAAATTATTGCAGTGCAGCAATGCTACATGTGTAAGTCCTAGTTAGTAAGGCATAGATGGGGATGGATTAATCTTTTATTTAATCAATTTGTTGTAGCAATTTTTTAGTGTCCATTACATTTTCAATAAATGAAGATTAGGGAAACGACATATTCCCTCTGCTATCAAGTTTCCATATCAGTAAAATGTGAGAGACTGTGAAACACCTAGCTATTCTAATGTCTCAAATAATAGCAGCAAACACACAAGTTCAGACTTCTTTTACAAGTTTCCATATCAGTAATATGCTATTCAAAAGTCAAAGTAATATGCTATTCAAAACCCAACTTAGTTACACACCTTAATTCAATATTTTAACTCCCCAAAAGTTATTTACCTCCACTTAAAACGCTTAATGACCAACACCAACCAATTCTGAATCTTCACTGGACAATACAGCCTTCACTCTTGGTGTTCAAATTAAAGAGCTGCAGTTGAAAAGCATGTCTTAAACATCAACAAAGCCTCCCAGAACGTGCCTACCAGAATGTGCATCAGGCAGATAGAGAAAGCAAGAATGACACAAAATCAATCGAATTTAATCATCCCAACACACACAAAAAGAAATCCTAATAGGAAAAACCCAAAACTAAGAAAGAGAGGGATAAGGAGTTACTGGGAATTGAAAATGGAAACCGAAATCTCTTTGCTCCCCTTGTTGGCTCGTGGGGTGACTGGAACGGAGAAGTGAGAGTGTTGCTGGAAGGGGCTTTGAAGGTGAGAGCAAAGGCGATGCTCTTGGACCAATGTGGTGTGCGATAGGTCGTGGAAGAGTGTAGAATGACTTGAAGAAGCCCTTACAGTGAATGCAGAAGCAAACTCACAGTCACAAACGTTGTTTATGGTAGATTGGGGAACGAGCTCGCCTTCACATGAACCCCCGATTCCGCTTAACCAATTCCAAACCTTCTCGCACTCACTATAGAAAAGAGATGCCAAACACTGAGAAATGATGCAATGGTTGTGGCACACTGTGTTGCGAACGAGGGGGCAACGAGTTTATGTTTGACAAACAAAATGGTGGAGCCAAAATAAAATTGAGAAAAGAGGAAAACTTCACCGTGAAACATAACCTAATTAAAGATTTTTTTTATTTTATTTAAGAGATGTATGCGTGGGCCAGTCGACGCCAATTATTGAATCCATATGCGTCGGCCAAGCCGACGATAAAAGCAATTACTCTTTTTTTTTATATAAATACTATAGAGTGGGATGTGCATAGGTTTAGCTCACGCTCTTTCGAGTCTCCATTATGGCTGACGTCATTTTTGGAAGCTAAACAGTGACATTCTTGTAGTGTTTACTGATTCTTGTAGTGTTTACTGCTTGCATTGTGTTGTTTTTAATTTGTTGTACTAATTTTACATAATTATTATATTTAATTAATTTGGTTCATGGTCATAAGAATGAAAAACCCTGCGATAGGTGATTTATTATAGTTAGTAAGTAACCATACCAAAATTGCAGTATGTAAATATATAAATTGAGCTAAGTCCAAGAATGTTTAGTCACCGACTTGCTTGAGAATTAAATTAATATATTGTATAATTATACTTTTTTTTTATTGTTCATTTGGCTATTTTTAATTTTTGGTATGTTCGTATTATAATTATGCCACTAAAATTTTGTGAACAATGGAATTTTAATCGTTCAAAAGAAAATAGTATTCAATTAACTTTGTTGTACACAAACTTTTGGTATTTTTGTATTATAATTTTATGCTACTAAAAATTTTGTGGAGAATGGTGTTACTTGAACGTTTGTGTTGGCACTTGATATCAACTAATACATGTAATCATGACTGGTGTTACTTGAACTATAGACCATTTCTTGAGTGAAATCAGTCCAAATAATAAATTTTGAGTTCAAAACATATAACATGTACTTAAAATCAATAAAAAATATCCACTTCTTAAATTTATACCCATAATTTACAAATAATTACCATATTATTCTCAAGGTATACTTTTAAACTTCTAACAACTTAAATAAACACATGGATAATCATGATCCAATAAATACAATTATACATTCACCTTGCATTTCACATATGCATATCAATACTCAACTATAGTAAATACCAAAATTAACTCTTCTTACCTAAATATAACATACTATGAGCATGTTTCCTTACACAAGAAATCTTACTAAACTTCTAGTGAGTTCCAAATATCAAATCATACACCTATAACATATTTTAATAACAAACATCAAAAGAGAAGAAAAATAGATTAAATTCTTAATAGGGAGTGGACTACTTAGCCAAATTAAGAATATAATAGATTCAATCCTCGTATAACTATCTAGTTAAATATATACTCTCTCATCACAACAATACCCTAATTATCTCCTAATCTTAGAGAGAGAAGAGGAAATAGGGTTTACAAAAAATAAATTTCTTGTGAAATACATAATAAACATCTATTACTTATTTATAGACTAAGTGTTGTAGTTAATTGGTGCAAATATTGTTCTTAAATTTATATTCCTTCATTCATCTACTGAATCTGTTTTCAACGTATTAATACAACACTAAATTAATAAATGTTTTTTAACTAGAATAATATGTGAGTTTTTTTTCTTTTATTTAAATTAGTTTTCCTAATTTTACATGTTTTCTAATTTAATTTAATTTGTGTATGAAATCTTTTTGATTAAAGACATTGAAATTTCAAATTCATTGTTGTATTTAAAAATACTAATCACTTGTCATTTGTTTTTCCTTATAAATAAAAAGTTCATATCTTATCCTTTCATAATAGCACATTAAAGTAAATCTTTCATCGAGAAAAATTTAGTTTACTTCAAATACTTGGAACAACTTAATAACTACAAATATTATAATAATACTTTAAAAGTAGTTTTCTACATCAAGTTTAGGCTTAAAATATGTTAGATAAAAGTTCAACATGATGCGACAAATACAAAACATAAAGTTCATTTATGTCAAACTTTTTAAATGATGTAAAAGAATTATGTTAGATAATATCAACAATAGACATAAATGTTTGGTGTGAAAAATATACGTCTTAAAAAATTTCACATAGTCTTGGAGAATAAGTGTTGGTGACTATATAATGAACTCTAAGTCCATGGTGTGTTTTTTTGCCTCATTCAAAAATATTTTAAGATTGTATTTGACTTTTATTATTCTGTTGTAGTAGAGTGTTGTGAGGGTTGGGTTAAATTATTGTTTTAGAGAGTGTAGGTGTACTTGGGGTAAAAGGGAGAGTGGTTTATGTGTTATACAAATTTTTACAGTGTTATTCTCTATTTGTCTTTAGACAATGATCGTGGTTTTTCTTCAGTTTTGTAGGGGTGGGCAAAAAATCTAATATTCTTGATCCAATCCACTTTTGCTCTGATCTAATCTATTTAAAATTCATTTTATTAAAAATCCAATCCATTTAAAATTCATTTTAATGGATCTGGATTTCAATCTAATATACATTTCATATATCTTATGGATTCGATATCCATTCTATAAATCAAGATTTTAAAATATGGATAATCCAAAAAATCCAATCCAACTTTTCAATTTAAATTTTTAGTTGGGTTAGGCTAAAGGTTGAGATGAACTAGGCTAAATTCACACTCGGACAGACCTTGCTAAACAATCTAAACAGACCAAGCAAGCCCGACGACCAAAACGGGCTGACGGGCCTAAATACATGAACGAGCTAGGCAAGCCCTACAAACCGAACGAGTCGGTCGGGCCCAACGACCCGAAAAAGTCAAGTGAGCCCAATGACTCGAACGGGCTAGTCGGGCCTGGTGACTCGAACGGACCAGGCAGGCCCGATGACCCAAACGGGCTAGGTGGGTCCGAAGACCCAAACAGACTCCATGATCCAAACATGCAAGGCATACCCGAAGACTCAAACAAGTCGTGCCCAATGACTTATACGGACTAGGCAGGCTCAACGACCTTGATGGATCGAGTGGGCCCGACGAACCTGATGGACTGAGCGGGCTCGACGACCCGGACAAGCTGAGTCAGCCCGATGGCTCGGACGGACTGTGCCATATGACCCGTACAAACCAGGCAGGCTTGATGCCCGAACGGGCCAGCAGGCCCAAAGACCCGGTTGGGTTGGGTTGGGTCGGCCCTACGATTCGGATGGGTCATGCCCGACGACCTGTACGGACTGAGCAGGCCCGAGACCTTGATGGGGCGAGCGAGCTTGACGACCCGAACAAGCTGAGTTGTGTTGGCCTTAAGGACACAAGTTTTAGAAAAATCAATTTAAATTTCTTTTGTAAAAAATGGATTCTAGATTTTGAACTTGATCAAAATATTTGGACTAGATTTAAATCTTGATCCGAATATTTGGATCTAGATTTTAAAAAAAATCCAAACTAGTTTTGCTGAAAAAATGAATTTGGGTCGAAAATCTAATCCAATTATTTGGATCTAAAATGGATGTGGATTGGATCATTAAAAATCTAATCCATGCCCACCCCTACAGTTTTGGGGTTTCCACGTTATATTTTTATGTATCCTTAATTTTATCTTATTTCTATATTAGTAGGATGATTCTTGAAATTAAAGACTATAATGTTCTTAATTGATAATGTATTTTCTCCAACAATAGATAATATCAACAATAGATGTAAAGAATAATGAGTGTTTTTATGTTGAATTATATTCATTTATTATATATGGACTTCCAAAAGGGGTTAAGTGCCCACTTATATCCAATATGGTCAAATTTAATGTAATTTTTTTGTCACCATAATCAAATTCAACATAAATTTATGTCAACTATATCATATTTAACATAAATTTAAATTAACTATACATATATAATTAACATAATTTGTTGTATTATTAAAAAAAAAAACTTATTATTGTTTCAATATCAAGTCGGTTGACATAATATCATTAAGATCAATAATCCTATTCAAATCATTTTTCACTTTGGTTTCTAAAACTCTTTCATGATTTTGTCTTCAAATATTTCTAGCAGGGTCAAAGAGGAAACTATATTTAAATTATCCTTAGCCTCAACTTCTAACTAATATAAGAGTGTTGGAATAAGTCCCCTCAATCGAGAGCTAAGGGATTTTTCATCCTCATAAACGACACCAAAGTTTCCTCCTCAAGTCATTAAGATACCATGTTTAAGATCAATCACCGCATTCGAGATATTGTCTATTCTGAAGTCAAGAACTTCTTTACAATTTTGTCTTTAAAAGACACATCAGAGGATTATACAAAAGAATGTGTATTCAAGTTACCTTAACCTTAACTCCAAAGTAACGTGAGACTATTAGAATACCAAAACAATTATATTTTGACTTAAATGTAAAAGTTGAAATATAAAAAATACTAAAAAGTTATATCAATCCAAACTTATAATATAAATTATAATATAAAATAATGTTGGTTTCAATCAAATTACACTAAAAAGTCTTTTAAAGTTATGATTAAAAATAGGTTTTGAAAATGATTATACACAAGTATTTAATAAAGGTGTCATGTAAATTATATCGTTCAACAATAGTTCCACCAGTCATTGTTTAAAGGACATTTAACGATTATTTTTGTTCCAACCATTGTCGTGAGTCTTTTAAAGTGATAGATTAGTATAAGTTGTCATCATAAAGAAAAACAAGAGTTATTGAAAGTAAATAGGAGTAACATTAGGCTAGTGAGGGTGGTGGCAATAACAAGTGTGATGTCAAGTTCAACATTTGTAAGAGTTGCAACAAAGGTTATGGCACGATATGATAGCATATATAGCTCAACATACATTTTGTAAGTTTAAATATTCTATCTTTAAAAATAAAAATAAATTTGGTTTATGTATTTTTTTTATCTTTCAAAAATTAAAAATAATTATTTTTTTATCTTTAATATTGTCTAACACTTCATAACTACTCAATGCATCTTTGGAGTAAAGTTACCTTAAAGAACAATTTTTTTTTTTTTTTTAAAAGCAACATAAGTGTGACTTCTCCTCTGTAATGTAATATAATATCAACAAGTGCATAAAAAATTAAGATCAGTTTCTTATTTATCCTGATAAATTATAAGGACAAAAATAATAACGTCAAGTCATGAAAAAAATACTAAAAAAAAGTAAAAGAAAACTTTTTTTTATGAAACTAAACCCAAAGTTAATTTATAAATAAGAACTAAAAATAGTGTTTTTTAAAAAGTTAAAATATGAAAAAAAATAATAATAAAATCACATTGCAAACGATCATTATTATAAAAAATAATGGCAAAATTAAAATGAATTACACTAATTAGCCAGTGTGATGGCATTAATAGCTTCTTTATTTGTGTGTAATTAGAGTCAATAACTACACTTGGCATAAAGGCAAGGATATTGATTCACATGCAATGTTGTTTCCTCTTTAAATATATGTATTAACATAAATATTTAATTAAATTTATTCACCTTATACATATTCTTTGCTGGCATTTGGCCTTTTTTGTTGACCCATTTTGTTTAATTAAGGGTAATAATTATATTTTGTTGCAGATACTAAAATAAGAGGATGAGTAGTGTTGTTGGAGGAAGAAAGAACAAGAACAAGAAAAAAGCAGAAGATGGAGAAAAAGTGACATCCAAGGAGGAAGAAGAGGCCTTAAGAAAGGATGCTCAAGAGCTTAAGACATGGGTGTGTACATATATTTTCCTAAATTCTCAAAACAATTTTTGTTTCTTCTTTATAATGTTATCCTAATTTTTCAAAACAAATGGGATGTACAATACTTTTTTTTTATATAATTTATTGTTTATTCAACATATAAATTTGTTCTCAAAAGAAATGGGTATCTACCTACCTCCTCTTTGTTTCCTCATCATATAATTTTGTCCTAAATTTTTAAAATAATTTGGTATGTATATACCTTTTTTTTTTCTTCGCCATATAAATTTACCCTAAATTCTCCAAACAACAGATATATACATACCTTTTTCTTTTTTTCTTCACCGTATATTTTGTCCTAAATTCTTAAAATATATTGGTATCACATTTTCTGCCAATTTTGTTTTAATTTTTTTTTTAGAAAATACTTATAAATTTTGTTATGAAAAAAAATTTGCAGGAAATTATTACCAATTTTTTTGTAAAATATTTTATATAAAATACTTTTCGCAACAAATTTTGTAGAAAATATTTGTAAATTTTATAATTTTGTAGGAAATGATTATCACGTAGGAATTATCTATCAATTAAAATTCTGAGAGAAAATGGCAGAAGAAAGTCTTTTTCTTTCTTGTAATTTCTTTTAACAAATTTACAAGAAAAATCTCATATAATATGAGAATTTCTAGCAGTGTATACTTTTTTTCTTTTTTCACCATATAAATTTAATCTAAATTCTCAAGAGAAATGATATATATACCTTTTTTTTTTTTTTTTCTCCAAATAACTTTATCCTAAATTCCCAAAATAGTTGTATACACTTTTGATATTTCTTCAACAATTTATTTTTTCTTTATACTAATTTTTTTTTTTATTGTTTGATAGATTGATATGATAGAGACCATGGACGACCAGCAGCTAAAGGGGTATCTAGAAGATCATGCTGGAGAGATTAAAGTGCCAAAGATTCAAAAGCCCAAGAAGAAGGTAATCAAGATTTCTTTGATCTTGTTTTAATGATGCAAACAAAATCCATTGGGAGCAATTTTGAAAGAAAACAAAACTGTGCTCAAGTCAAGTTTTTTATTTTTATTTTTGGTAAATTACTGTTTTTGATTTTATATAATATTATTCTTAGTTTTTAATCCTTGTAGAAAAGGCTATAATTTTTTTTAAAATAATTAAGAAACATTAAAATGATTAAGAGGCTTTCCATAGGTAAGGGGAAAAAAAGGACTGTTGGAGAAAATCTAAGGAAAAGATAGGGACATAAGTTCAATTTACTCTAATTTCTTACCCTCTATTTGAAATTTTAATAAATGGGTCGATTTTAAAATAATCTAAACTGAAATACAATGAAAAAGTCAATATTTTCATTCTGATTACTTTTAGTGGGTCTCTTCTTTTAATTATACTTTTATTTATTTATCGGATTTGAATGAGAAATACTATTTTTTTTTCATTTAATGATGTATCTTATTTTATGATAATATATATTAATTATTATGATAGTTATCTTTAAATTGTAAGAAGATATATTTTATTGGTTGGTATATTAAAAGAGTAGTTGATGACAATTAAAATCATTTCAAAATAAAATTAATTGTAAAACTATTTATGAATTTCATTATTTTCTTTTATTGTGGGGCACTTACTCCCAAGTTCATTAAAAGAAAACAAGTTTGAAAACTGTGGCATGTTTCATTACTTTGAAAATAATAAATGAAAGTAATTAAAGTCATTAGAATGATGAAAACGGTTGAAAACACTTCTAACATTTTAAAAAAACGTTTCTTTGTGTTTGTTTATCAATAAAAAAACAACAAATATAAGATAATTTACATTAATTTACACATTTCTTAATCAAATTCTTAATTGTTTATTGATATTTGAACTATCCAAAATGATAATAAAAAAAAGTTCAATAATAATAATAAGTAAAATTTAAAGTTTTTGTTTTGGTACTATGTTGTAGGTTCAAAGCACTAGGAAGCCGAATTCTTCGAGCACTGGGAAGCCGAAGCCTTCTGGGATTCTGGCTTCAGTTTGGAGGTTTCACAAGAATTAGTACCAAAATAATTTCTGATTAGTTTTTTAGAATATATTTCATCAGAACCTGTCACAAAATCTGTTTCATTTTCAATCTACAATTTTTATAAACTCTTCTTAATTTATCTATTCCTAAGTTTATTTCGAATAAAATATGTTTCAATTTCAGAAATTCTGAAAATTTTAATTACAATAAAATTGAAGGCGTTTTATTAATAATTTTATATATATATATATATATATATATATATATATATATATATATATATATATATATATATATATATATATATATATATATATATTAAGAACCTTCTTTTTGTGTAGACTTGCTCGTTTTTTTTTCTGTGCGAACGTTTCCATTGAATATATTTATGGTGTGTGACATGAAATAGTGAATTGGTGTTTTTTCTTTCATTTGACATGGTTGGATAGTGTTCCATGTTTCATCTCAAATTAAAATAAAAATAAATTAGTATATAAACAATTTAACGTCATAACTAATATATTAATTATTTGTGTCTAACCTTTTAATTCATTAATGTATTTGTGAGCCATTAAAGTTCACAATTAAATATATAGTAGTAAAATAATGGACAGTTTATATTATACGTTTAATTAGTAATTTACTTGAGATAGCAATTGTTACAAACCATTCCAAATCAAAGTTTTGCAAGCAAACACACACACACACAGATCTTTCGATATTTGAATCGTCTTGTGAGTGTTTGTCTCAAATATCTAAGTTTTTCCCCGAGTTTTGTAAGAACACATATCGTCTCATTCTCTCTCAACTAAAATTTGGATTTACATTTATGATATTAATGTTGATGTTTTAATATATTAATTTTTTTAATATATCAAATTGTAGAAAATAATCTGTGAGTTGTCTATCTATCAATGAGGAATATATATAAAATACAAGAAATAATTTAGGTTGCCATTACAATTGACAAGCTATGATTTTGTCTGACCTTTAGACAATTGACACTACAAAATATTCTCAAAATAATAATTTATTGGACACAATAATATCTATCACACCCCTTTAGTCAAAGCATGAGATTGACAAATGTTTAGACTATTCTGAAAATCATCAAAAAAGTATGTATGGAAGGACTTTGGTAAAAATATCAGCAATTTGATAGCGGATGAAGAACATAGATTTCTCCATGAGCAACTTTTTCACGTACAAAATGGATGTCCATTTCAATGTGTTTTGTTCGTTGATGTTGTACAAGATTACCGAATATATAAATGACACTCACATTGTCACAATACATTATTGTAGCTTTTTGAATTGAGCAATGAAGCTCAAGAAGAAGGTTTCGAATCCAATAAGATTCTAAAACAACATTAGCTACTCTTTTATATTCAACCTCAGCGCTAGAACAAAATAATGTAGGTTTTCGTTTAGATGACCAAGAAATCAAGTTATCGCTGAGGAAAACACAATGTCAAGAGGTAGATTGTCTAGTATCCGAACATCCACCCCAATATGTATCTATGTAAGAGAGGAGGTTGTCAATATTGGATTTGTACAAATGCAAGCCAAAATCAATAATACCCTGGATGTAGTGTAAAATAAGCTTGAGAGCATGCATGTGCTCTTCCTTGGGATCATGCATAAAAAGGCATATTTGTTGCACCACATAAGAAATGTTAGGCCTCGTAAAAGTAAGATATTGCAATGCTCTAGCAAGATGTCTATACTTAGTAGGATCCTCACAAGGAAAGTCATTAGACGCACCAAGTTTGGGTTTTGTGTCAATTGGTTTGGGACAAGTTTTGCAATTAGTTATCCCTGCTCTTTTCAAGAATATCTTCTGCATACTTTTTTGTGAGAGAAACATATTGGTTGTAGTACGGGTAACGTCAATCCCCAAAAAATAACTAAGTGGACCAAGATCCTTCATAATAAACTCTACACTCAGGAATGACATAATGTACCTTCTAAGAGAATCAGAGGAAGCCACTAGGATAATATCACCAACATACAACAAAATATAAGCAATATCATATTCCTTATTATATATGAATAAAGAGTGATCAGATTTACAATGTTGGAATCCAAGTGTGGCCACATAATCTGCAAACCATTGATACTAAGCACGAGGAGATTACTTTAGGCCATAGAGTGACTTCTTTAATAAGCAAATATAATCAAGATGAGATGAATCCTTAAAACCCATGGGTTGATGCATATAGACAGTTTCATTAGGATTGCCATGTAGAAACACATTTTTGACGTCCAACTGATGAATGTGTCATGATTTGGACAAAACAATGGTTAAAATTGTTCGAATTGTCGCTGGTTTCACTACCAGGCTGAGCGTTTCGTCACAGTCTATGCCTTTTCTATTGTGACCTGCCATCACCTACAAGGCAAGCTTTATGCCTCTCAAAAGAATCGTCAGAATTGCGTTTATGTTTAAACATCCACGTAGATTATATTTACATTAAGGGGACATGGTACCAACTCCCATGTCTTGTTTTGAATTAGAGCATTATATTCAACAATCATGGCATATTTCCAATTTGAGTTATGAAGAGCACTCACTGAATTCTTAGGTAAAGGTGAAATAGAGTTGGTGGTTGAAACACTCAAATTATGTGAATATTTTCTATTTGGTTTGACTTTGCCTTGTTGACTACAAGTGGTCATGGGATGGGACCTAAGATTTGTAGGCTGACAGGTTCAGGTTTGAGAAGATGGAAGATTAATTGGTGAGGTTGAGAGGGGATTGATGTGAGGGGATGGTGGCGAGTGAGGAGAAAGTGAAGTTGGCTGGGAGCTTAGGCCTGCATGTGATATAGGTTGTGGAAGAGGAAGCAATGTTGTGTTAGTTGATTTTGCGTTACACTATGTTGACAAAATTGTTTAAAAGAATCATTAGCAAATTCCTTTCCATTATGACATTGTAAATTTTTAATGTGTCTTTCAAATTGTGTTTTAACTTGATTTTGGAAAGATTGAAAAATAGAATAAACTTGTGATTTTTCAGAAATGGGAAAAGTCCAAAAAAATTTACTAAAGTCATCGAGAAATAAGACTTAATATTGATGGCCAAACAAGCTGGGTATTAGTGATGTCCAAATATCACTATGGATAATATCAAAGGGAAATTCAATAAAAGACCAAGAAGCACTACATGGAAATTTCCCATGTTTACCAAGAGGAAAAGAAGACGATCAAAAAATTCCCAATCATGGTCCTTACGGATCGGATCATCCATATAATATACAAAAACGATCTGACTTTATTATAATTTATAAAATTTTGATGACAAAGAGAGTTTAAAATAGTAGCTCCGGGATGACTTAAAGGATTCTGTCACAAGGTGGAAGACAAAACTGTAAAGGTTGAAAGAAAATTTGATGGAGAGATTCTTTGATACCATGTAGGAAATCATCAATGAGTTGTTTCTCTATTGATGAAGAATATATATATATATATATATATATATATATATATATATATATATATATATATAAAATACAAGAGATAATTTAGGTTGCCATTACAATTGACAAGCTATGATTTTGGCTGATCTTTAAGCAATTCATACTACATAATATTCTAAAAATAATAACAATTTATTGGACACAATAATATCTATCACAAATAAGTATAATTTAAAAACATGAATATCAACAAAATATGAATAGAAAATTTGAACTCCAAACAAGAATAAATTAAATTTGGATCATTTTATTGTGTTTTATTATTTTAACTCCTTTTTCAAATAGTTTCCAACATATGAACAAGATTTTGCTAATGAGTGTTTTCTTTAGACTTGGATTTCATCAAAATAATATTTAGAAATTTACTATTAATGTGTTTGGTTCGGTGTTGGAATCACTTTTGGAGATTCGTGTATAAAAAAAAGCAATAATTAGTCGTTTCTTTGTCCACAATTCAATTTGTGTAAAATCAATTTTAGAACGTGTATTTCGGAAAAAAGATCTATTGTTATCGTAGTTGACTTTTGAAGTCCATTTGACACAATTCGTTTGACAGGAGAAATAATATTTTACGTTGTTATGGACCTTGACAAATGAAAATGGAAGCATTTTTATAAAAGAGAAAGAATTAAAATGGAAGCATTTTTATAAAAGAGAAAGAATATCAAATGAGAGTGTTCAAATATGTGGTGCCAATGTACTACTATCTATGTATTTAAGAGAGATATCACGTGTCAAAATCAAACAATTTACAAATTTCAGTTCTTAATTATCAAATATGATAAGTAATTTCTTTTGTTTTCCAAAATACAAATATTACTAACATATCATTATTGATAAAAATGATATAAAATTTCTTTTCTAAACATTGTTGTAATATCTCATGTAATCCCAACTTCAAGTGTCAGAAGTTTGAATTCATAATACTTTTTGTTATAATATTGTTGACCTAAACTTTGTTATTTCTCTTAACTCTCAACCTTCCTCAAGAATTTCTTATTTACAATTGACGATTTTCAAAAGAAAAACTTGTAAAATAATTAAAATTGTGATGCTATTCAATTGTATTATCTCATGCTTAAATATTTGCTAACTTTTCAATAATTGTATTAAAAATCATATTTATTATAAATTTTTATCATTCAATCATTTAAAGAAAATATAAATTAGTGTATAGAAATTAAATTCAATCTATATAAATTAAACCATGTACAAGTTTTATTATTTCTAGTTACAACTTTTTCTTTTTATTTTCAATACCAAACAAAATTAAATAGTTTATAGTTTATAGTTGAAAGAGTGTGAAAGAGTGAAGAAGATAACAGAAATTGAAATGGAGAAGTTAAGCGTGAGCCACATGAACGCTCGTTTCGCATTTCCCAATCGCTCTTTCGATTTTCTTCAATTTAAGCACTCGATTTTCTTCCTCAAGTTCCCCAATACGAACCAGAATCCGAACCCAAACCCGAACCTCCTTCGATTGCGCAGGCTCAATTGCTCAGTATCCGACGGCACCGTTCCGTGTAAGCCTCGTAATTGTATTGTATTTTCCCCGCTGTTTCTGAATCAATTTGGGCAGTTATGTAAAGGGTTGGGTTGTGTTTGGATAAAGTTTTTGTAAAAGAGAAGTTTTTATGTAAACTAACTTAAAAATGTGTTTTTTAATGAAATTAGTTGAGAGAATTTGTATAAATTAGTTTATGTATTTGTGTTTATTTTGAAATTAATATGAATAGGTTCTTAATTAAACAATGTTGTGTAAAAAAATAAAAATTAATAAAGGTGTTGATGTTATGTTGTCATTCTTGTTATTCAGCTTCTGTTGGTGCCACGGACTCGACTCTTGTGGTGAAGGTGAGACTGATCGAGATTGTGATATGAAGACTATGGGGTTGTTTGGATATGAACTGAAAGTGCTTTTGAGAGCTTTTGTACTGAAAATGTAGAGTTTTTTTTTTTTTTTGGGTACAGAAACTTTAAAAGATCTTTCTGGTTTTGTATCCAAACATACTCTAAGTGATCTGCGTAGACAGAATAGAAGATTGTTTTAACTGTTTCTTTAGTTTTGGTTCAGAAGAAGGCAGCAGAGGTGTCTTCTGACCTCAAAGGGACCTCCATATTTCTGGTTGGTAAGAATACCTGTCACTTTTCAGTTAAGGACCTTGGATTGTTTATACTATTTTTTTTTTCTCTTTTGAGGTTATTTAAAGTTATGTAATCTAAAAAAAGAGTAGGTGTATAGTAGCAAATCCTTCTGAAGTTTGCTAATATCCACCTTTTGGAATGATTATCTTAGCAAGATATAACTTCAAGGAGAAAACTTGGATACAGATACAGTTACTCAAGTGTTTGTATTGTTCTCCATACAGAATTGGAGTTAAAAGTAACCTATTGTAAATCTTCGTAATAAAGGTTTGTATTAAAAGATTATGTAATTACTTACTGAAAAGAAAAACTTTAATTATGATTGAAGAACAACAGAAGCAATACCTAAGAGATTGTATCTAAGTTTTATCTTTATAGTATCTCGTCTTTAAATTTAAAAGAGATAAAGTAAGACAGAGGATGGAAAGCTTGGGATTGAAAGATTTAAGAACTCCTCCATCTAATATTGTTTAGAATTTTTTTCTTCTTTTATAAAAGTTACACTGCTTAATTTTTTAAGAGCTTTTTCAGAAATGTGTTCGAAAACCAAGTTCTCTTTTTATGGATAGAGAAAAATTAGAAATAAAGTTGGATCCAAACAGTACTTTATGTGACATTTAGTAAGTAGTTTTATGGCTAACTCAACTTCAAAAATTCTATATTTTTGGCAAAGGAATGAAAAGTTCTCTCAAAACCAGTTTGGGAAAGCTGCTGGCTGATGCATTACGGTATTATTATTTTGACAGGTATGTATTTGTTTGTTATTTAAAAAGACGGAGTTTCCAGTTATTGGGTATAGTTGATGATTATGTACTCTGTCCAGTGATAGTTTGGTGGAAGAAGCTGTAGGTGGTGCTCTGGCTGCAAAATCCTTTAGAGAGAGTGACACAAAAGGCTTCTATGAGTCTGAGGTGATTGTTTGCAGTTTTTACTGTCTATATATGGTGAATTTTGATTTTAATCCTAAAACAAAACTCATTGGTTTTTGGTTATCATAGATTCAAAATGGTCTTTATCTTTTAAGGATGACAAAGCATGTAGTATGAGTGATTATTTTGAATGATATGAGATATGACACATCTAGATACGTGACACGCCATTAGAAGAACTACAAAAAGAACAAGTTATGAAGATAAAAATCAACAAAATATGTACTGTTACTTTGTAAGAGCTAACAAACATGCTAGACTTTGATTGTGTGTGACCTTAGTATGCCAAAAGGGTTGACATCTTTCGTTTCTAGCTGAGTTTTCTGGATACAGATGCTCATTTCCATCACTTAACTGTTGAGTTGGAATATCAAATGCTTACGTTTTACATTTCAAATGCAGACTGAAGTACTGAAGCAATTATCTTCCATGGGTCGACTAGTGGTTTCTGCAGGCAATGGAGCTGTGATAAGTCCAACTAATTTGTATGGATTTATAACTACTAGCTATTTGTGCTCACAACCCATAATCACTGTAGTCCATTTTTTCACACATACATGCAGTGAGCGATTAAGAATTGTTGGGTGAAGATCAAGCAACTCATCTTTCCTTGGTAAATCATACTGATATCTTGCATTTGAGATTTGATCCACTTGATCTCCATCCAACAATTTTTATTATTGACTGCATGAATGCATGAAAACACCAACCACAGGATAAATAGTAATCTGCCGAACTCCATGTTCACCTCTTTACTTATAATCATCATCATTATTATTACTATTATTATTATTATCATGACTTGCTCTTAAATTGACAATAGGGCACTTGTGAGACATGGAATTTCGCTGTGGATAGATGTGCCTCTAGATCTTGTGGCTAGGGATGTAACAGAAGACCAGAGTCAATTTACTCCATCTGAAATATCTATTTCAGGATCATACCCAGAGGTTTATTCCCTGATGTGAAAAGTGTTGTTACACTAGTTTACAAATTTTCTTTCATATCTAAATCCCTGATCATCAATGCCTCTGAGAACTGATGTTAGGTAAAGGATGAACTAGGTGCTCTATATGATAAATACAGAGCTGGATATGCTACAGCTGATGCTATTATTTCAGTTCAAAGTACACAACCTTCCCTCACTGTTTTTGCTTACAGTTTTTGTGTAGAAAGGGGAGATGGGGGTGGTTTGCAATGCTTGACTGAAGTCCTAACATCTTCTTTCCTTTTACAGAAGTAGCATCTCGGTTGGGTTGTGACAACTTAGATGAAGTTACAACAGAAGACTTGACTTTGGAGGTTATATTTTTTATGTAAACAATTAGAGCCATGCCATGCTAACTGTTTCCTTATAGGAACTACTAAATGAGCCTAATTTTTGTTACAATGAGTAAGCATTCTTAGATTTTGAATGGAGTGGTGAATGAGCCTAACCATTTTGACTTGTCCAACCGTTATCACTGAATCTTGACAACAAATTTGGCAACTTTTTTTTTTCTGGTTGTGTAGCATTGTTCTTATTAGCTATTGTTCTTAACCAATTCCAGGCTCTCAAGGAAATTGAGAAGTTGACCAGAGTAAAGAAGATGATCGAAGAGGCTGCAAGACCATTTTAATCAACCTTCACATTCTACCTTCCTTTACCTGTAATCAAACGGGTCAATATAAAACATTTTTGAATCTGCTACCCTTGGTTTAGCATCTCAAATTTCAGTTTTCTTCCATGAAATTTGTGTCTTCATTTTGTTGTTGTTTTAAGATTGGCACTGTAGAGTGTTATTTGAATATGAAAAAAGTTTACTCCTTTCTGTAGCTAGAATGCAGCTTTTTAAGGCTGCTATCATTTTTTCTTATCAATGATCAGTTGAATTTCCAATTCACTTACAGCTTGAAATTGAATCCAATAAAAAGAATATTACAAAAAGGGTTAGTAGAAATTAATGATTCAAAAATCAATTATAAAAGATTGTATTTCAATTAATATCACTGTATACTGAAGTGCGTGTTTTGAGAAAAAAATATTAGAAAGATCTAATCATAATAACATACTAGTAAAATTTACATGAGAGAAAATAAATTAATGTTGTTTAAAATATTCATTTATATCCTATGTGAGTTTAAATTTATACTTGGATTTTCATGTACAAATAATACAATTATATCAAACTATACTTTGTTGTTGTGAAGTCTAATTCAGTATTTTAGTTTATTACAATATTTTATTTTTTTTTACATTATTGGTTTTTGTTTTACTATTATTTCGCTAAATATTAGACTAAGAGTTTTACTTCGAGTACGCATCATGTCTAATTAACATTTATTCTTTGTCTTTCATTTCTTATTCTAATTAATTCAACAACTAAAATCAAACATTATCTACTCATTATTAAAAAAGAAAAAACTTTCAAAAAGATATTGAAAAGAAGGTATGTTCGTAAACGATACATAGTTACAAAAATAAAGTTTTTCTTTTTAGGGTTGAAACAACTGAAAAAGTTTATGATGAAATTAAGAATTGGGAACAGAATTTAGCATGCAACCAAACAAAGAAAATATTTAATATTCCCCTTTTCACCATCTAATTACTTCTATTAAGGAAGTTCATTACTTCAAGATTAAGTGATTAATTTGAACCCACACATTCTGAAAAAGACAGCTAGAAGTCAAATTTCATATACTAAAGGCAGGAAGAGAAAACAGATAGAAAAAGATGGCATAGATCCTAACGATAATTAAAATTACTAAACCAATGCATTATTAGAGTAATTAAATTTTGTTACATTTTTTTCTTATGTATTGATATTAATGTTGTAACTAATATAACTGTTAGTTATTCAATAAATTGAATTAATATAAAAATTTGTCGTGCCATTTCACACTTTTGCTGATAAGAAACAAAAAAGAGACAATTTACTTTTCAAAACTAAAATCGAACTGTCTTTTTACAAAATCTAAACATATATTTTGTACTGTATGACCCATTGGTCAGGCGGACCAAGGTCAAGTGGCCGCAAGCCGTCCGCTACAGGTGGATCTCACTTGGAATGTTGATGTAGCAATCTCTCTAGAGTATTTTAAGGGAAGCTCACGACCAAGGTTCCCCGTTCTCCGGATGAAGTCTCAGTTCTGAACACACTAAATCGGCTACCCGTCGGTTAGACAGACTAAACATCCCCTCCGTTTTCATTTCCAGTTGCACTTTGTCTCCACCTCTATGGAGACCGTCATTCGTAAGGGTAACCGACAGGACACACGACCCCCCGGTCAGGCGGCCATACCAAAACCTGGATCAGTAACTTAGAAGTAAATTAAGATAATAAAGTCAGTAATCAAGTTTAAAAAATAATTTGGCCATGATTAAAAAACCCTAATCACGGGCCCATACTGAAAACTATAAATAGAGACCAAGGTAGGTTGGTAAGGATCTTTAACTTGCATTTATTACAATATTTATTGCTACCCACTTATCGACCTTAACTTAAGCATCAAAACTTTTTAGACAGATATTTCGATCGCCCTACTGACCAAACGGTGAAGGAGAAAGATTGCACTAAACGAAGGATTTGGTCAACCAACCGAGAAGAACACAGAGAAGAAGGACTTGAGGAAATTTTTGACTGTTGATAATCGGTGTTTTACTCTTACACCGGAAACATATTTCATTATTAAATCTAATACACACGTAATCTAAAAATTGCAACTATAATGATAACAACATTCATTTTTGTTTCTATTATGATTATAGATTATTTAACTACACAGATATTTCAATAACTTGCATACAAAAATAAATCACTTCCACTAATTGTATATAGAATTCAACACTCCTCTTTTATTTCATTTTTACTTAAACAAATATATAGTTTCACTCTCTCGCATGACTTGTGTAATAAAAAAGTCATCCAAAACTTTTATTTTTATAATTATTTTAATGATAGAAAAGTTGGTTAACTATCTTTAACAAAGTGAATCATGTTTATTTGATCTATTCCAAAAGTTTACTTTTAAAAAGAAATCACATCCACTCCGATTAAAAAAAAATCTCAAATTAACTAATAATTAGTGTTTTATTTTTAATAATCAATTTCTAATTATCCTAAACCCTTAAAAATAGCTGTTTCCTACCTGTCTGGGGGTCGGTGGTTGCATTTCCAAACTTCCCTTCTGACATAAAAACACAAACGAAACAAAGAAATAAAAATAACATAAAATAAAAATAAAAATATATAAATAAAATGTTTCAAACACACTTTTTCTTCTTCTTTCTTCTTTCTTTCTTTCTATGTGATGAATGAAACTCTGGCCTGGTTTGTTGTTAACCAGGTCCTCACCAACTCTTAAAATCTTAACACCTTTTTCCTAACACGTTCCCTCTTCCCTTTGAATTTCTCGTTTTCTTTCCACAATGAACGACCTTCTAACGGTAACTTGCATTTTCTATCTCATTTTTTTTTTCATTTCTTCATTTTTGATTCAACTTGTTCTTCGTTCTTTCTCCTTTTTTTTTCACGCATTATGGATTTTCTTCATGTGGGTTTTTGTTAGATCTAGCTTTGTGCACAATGTGCAAACTCAAGATTTCAACTTTTTTTTTTTACTTGTATCCTCTGTTTGGTTTTTTGCTTGCCGAGAAAAAAAGAAAGAAGATTATTGGGTTTGGGGAATGTGGATTCTGAAGCATTTTAAAAATGGGATTTCATTTTCTTCATCATCATTTGAGTTATGTTGAAATGCAATTTTGGTGAGTTTCATGGAGGAAATTTAATTTAATAGCTCTTTGCCTATGATGTTTTAGCGTTTACGGTTTCGTGATCTCTAGTTATCTGTGTTGCGATTTGTTCTGTTTTAAAAGGGAAATAATAATGAAAGAGGTTGCCATGGATGGTGACAATTAAATTAATCTAGAGTTAAACATGCAATTGGTTTTAATTTTCAATGGTCAACTATCTTGGAATTGTTTAAAATAAAAGAATGAATTAATAATGTATAAATGATTTACGATATTTCAGTAGCCTCTTCTTGCCATTGACAGATTCTCATTAACTAATCAGATTAAAGTGGAGGTTCTTTATGGTAAAACAGTAACTTAAAAGCTATTCCTTTAGGAAGTGATGTCAGGGGTCTAGGCTTATAATTATGTTGCTAGCAGATTAAAAATTTTATACTTGTAAAATCAGCACTTTTGGTGAAACATTTCATGCTTTCCCAATCACCAGAATTTTATACCTGTAAAATCTGCACTTCTGGTGATGTGAAGGGTATATAGGCTTATCTGATTTTTTTCATTCTAATACACAATGAGTTTGAAACTATACTTCACTTCTCTCCCAATCCCCATAATTTTATTTTTATGTTTAAGTTATTCCTTACAGCTTATATAAAAGTCAACATCTTAGAGACACCATGATGCCTATAGAATGTTCTCTGATTTTTTCATTCTGATATACAACGAGTTGAAACTATACTTCACTTCTTTTAGCTATAAGTTGAAGTGCATGCAACCATTCACATACAACTTAAATAGTTGATATGCTGCCCGCAAAAGCTGCATTTTCCACAATGAATATCATTTAATAATCCAACTACATGGTAATAATTAATTAATTATTGCCAATCCACACAATAAATTATGTAAAATCTGACATTCTTTTCTTGCATCTGGATAGCATTAGTTCCATGTTGTTCATTGGGGATAATGTGTTTATTGGCTTGGAGGACTCAGTTTGGTATCTTTGAACTTTCTGGGTTACATGCTAATGCTCACAAAAGTTCCATTGTTTTGCCCTACATAGAAGTTGTTTTCTTTTCGTTACATCACAATTTTCTCAATACAACAATAACGTTGTTCTATGCATGGATGAAGTTGTGGAAGTGTTTAAAATCTGTTGTTGCAAACTTGCTGATTCATTAATCCGTTGTGGAAGTGAATTCAGTCTATCCATTGACTGTTACAGATTTTTCACGGGTCAATGCATGAATCCATCTCGTGTTAGGTCTTAGAATGACCTGTCACTACATAGATCTTAACAGTAGTATAATATACTTAATAGTCACAACGTCTTGTAGGTAGACCATATTCAAATTTTGAGATTATTTCTGTTTGTTATGCTTTGAATTTTAAATGCATCTAAGCTCAATACTACTTTTTTGGCATGTAGAATCTTGTGTTATTTTGTCTATGCGCTAATTGTTAATATAGCAATAACTTTAATGGCTAGTTTATTGAGGATGTGCTGATTGCAACTTCATTCTTAGGGTTGAACCGTTCATAGTAATTTGATGATGTATTTGTTCTCTCAGGAATCATTTGACATCCCACGTCACAGAGGTGGTGACATTGAGTTAGGAGAATATGCGAGGAATTCAGGAGAACTGGGCTTGGAAAGTTTCTTCAGAAAGGTGTTTATTTATATATGTGTGTGTGTGTATAAAAACATTATTCAGCTCATCTTTCATTATTTCTCTCCGTTCCTTAGCTTATTGGGCCTAAGCATTCATGTTCAATCATGTTGCTAATCTCGTCAATTGATTGGTTCTTTCTATAGGTTCAAGAGCTTGATAAGCATTATGCTAAGCTGGATAAGCTTTTGAGAAATCTCCAGGTAATTACAAACTTGTCTAGTAATTGTTGGCTTTTGAAACACTTGAAGAACCAGTTTTGATCCTGTGAAAGTAGTATGCAATTGGATGCCAGTATAATGAATTTATTAAGTTTCACTGAAGTATGATAATTATAAATAAAGAAATGGACAATAGCGGCTTGATATGTTTTTGTGTAGATGGCCTACTAAAATCAAGGTTAATTTCCTTTTGCTAATCTAACAGCAGAACCATCTTTGTATACCCTACTTTGATACCTGAATTCTTACTTCCTGGTGTACTATTGTGTAATTCATAAGGGCTGAAGAATGAAGAGTCTAGCTGATCAGAAAATTGAACTCTATTATTTACCCTTGTTGGAAACCACCTACTTCATCTATCTCATAAGCACTTCTAAGCTCAAATATAGTATAATCAATTCTTTTCATCTAAGAAATCTGGCAAAGTGAAAAGTCTAGATAGTGTGCCTCCATGCTTCTTTATGAGATCCTCGTACTCTACCTTATATCTACTTCCATGTGATTTCAAATATCCCCTCCACGACTCCATTTTAGCGTTTATTTCGTCTCTGGATTCTCCAATAAGGATCAGATCACATCTACAAAAAGCATGAATTTAGATAATAGTTCCTTGATATATTCTATAATTATGTCCAAAATCAAGGTATGGAGAAAAGGAGCCCACAGTTGACCCTTGATGTAATCATATTCTTAAAGGGAAATCCTCTATTATACCATTGTGTATTTGTGCACTAGTTTTGAACCCATCATAGATTTCATTGATGGTATGAATATAAACAACTTGAATTCATTTCTTCTACTGTGCGCTCCTTAAGGCATTTCGAGTCAATTGGTTGGCAGAAAAACTTACGTAGATTTACAAGTTTAGACTAAGGGACAAGAGGAGGGATGGGATGACATGGTCAGGAAAACCATTTAAGAAGGATAAAAACTATGTAAAACTAGAATGACTAATGTTGCCTATCATTTTGTAGTTTGTGTAATGATTTTTTCTAAGATAGTTGTGTTGAATTGTAGTCAGCATCCGTAACAAGTGAATTGAGAAATATGAAAAGGAATTAAACAAAAAGCCACTTTTGCTTCTGTTTTGGAATTTGGTAAGAGTCCACCTTAGCTAAATAAATGTTACATGTTTGGTCAAATTACTAAAAGTCATTGTGCTTACTTGTTGGTTTATACTATGACAAAAATTACTTGAAATTTGTCCTCACCATTTTATTCAAACCTTGTATGCAGGATGCCCGTGAGGAAGCCAAAGTTGTGACTAAGGCTTCTTCCATGAAGGGTTAGTATAATCTTGTTATATTGTTATTTTAAACAATCTTATGCATGTTCCATTGCCCTTTTGATTTTTTGTTAATTAACATAAAATAATTAAAGAAAAATTATGGAGTCATGCACCCCTCCTTTAATATATTTTCTTAAAAAATATTACAGTGAGACTGATAGCGAACCTAGAAATGAAAAGAGGAAAAAGAGTAATATTCTTTATTGAATAGACGGAAAAATACACAAAATAGGAGAGCACTCTCTCCTCCAAGGGTTTTCCCTTCACAAAAAACACTTCCTACCTCCTCTCCTTTCCTTCTTTCCATTTATCTAACTAGCACTAACTAACACCTCAAGTATCTGATTCTAACTATCTTAACTAATTTCTCTTTTCCATTTGTCCTAAAAGAGACACTCTCTAATGTGGAAATTACTTATACTTTTGTGACTCATTGAAACTTTAGAGGAATATTTCTTGTAGGTGTTACTGAAATTTTGTATTGTAAAATATAAATTAAATATACATGTAGAGAAATAGTTTGCAGGTTATAGTCCGAAATTATGATATTGATATGAAGAATTTGCTGAAGTGAGACTATTTCTAGATGTTAAATTGCTCATCTGATAAAAGGACAGATTTGAACTTTGTTGTTCTGGGGGATCTAATGAAGTTCATGGGTGTTAAACTAATTAATGCGGCTTAATCCAATGATTATCTGCAGCTATAAAGGAGAAAATGGAGAAAGATGTTGATGAAGTTAAGAAAACTGCATATTTCATAAAGTCCAGAATTGAAGAATTGGACAAAGAGGTGTCTACTGAATTCCTTTTTATCTGTTTTATTCAATCCAGTGATTCTTGGTGTAAATCTACTCATTCATTCTGTGTTGTAGAATTTGACAAACAGGCAAAAGACTGGATGTGGAAAAGGATCAGGGGTTGACCGCTCAAGAACAGCAACAACCATGTCAGTAATAATCTGGCTTTTTATTTTATTATTGCTGCCTCGTAACTAAGACCAACTTTGGAAATGGAGTTTCTCTTTTTATTTGTAGTTTAGTATATAGTTCTCTCTCTGCTTTCATAACTTTCGAACTATTCTTTTCTCATATTCTCTTGCAGCACAGATATATGACCATTTAGATACTGAAAGTTCTACTTGATAAATACAAGTCTACAAGAGACTCTAGGACGTCAATATTCCTCCTCCAACAATTTCTGTCCCTTTCGAAGTTTAAAATATTCTCTTGTTTTTCATCTTGGATGATATTCAATCAAATAATATGAATGTACGTTTCTTAATGTGATAAATAAACCTGGAAACTAAGTAATGCTTAAAGAGGATAAACCAAAAGTACAAGAAGACACTATCATCACCTCAATCTAAATGCAGAAAGTCAATGTAACATCTTTATATTATGAACCAAGTTTGTTATAGGTTACTTTTGTTCAGGAAGTTGTGATACATAATCCTTGAATATAAGTGGAAGTTTTTTTAATTTGGTGTGCTCGGCTCATGGTCTATCTTAACTATAACTAGAGACTACGTGAAATTTTGCCATATATTTCATGGCTTTCAACTTATATGAATATGCAACCTATGCTGAATCATAATGAGTAAACCTGAGTATTTTTCCGACTAGGATTATACTGTTAGGCTTCTGAATCATTACATTTCGTTTAGTGTTTTATTGGACCCATCTCATCTGTACTTTGTATTATATTATTTTGCAGTTCTTTAAAAAAGAAACTGAAGGATAAAATGGCAGAATTTCAGGTGGGTTTGTCTCATTTTTTGTGATGTTTTTATTCTCCTGTCCTTTGAATTCATCTGAATCCATTTTTGAAAATCTTTGCAGACCCTAAGAGAGGTCATCCATCAAGAGTATCGTGAGGTTGTTGAGAGACGAGTTTTTACAGGTTTGAGTTGTTTACTCATTAGTGGTTGCATTCAATTTTATGCAATTATGTACCATTAATTTCATTGAAATGGAGTTAATTTCTTCTTGTTCTTTGCTTTTCATGAGTTCAGTTACGGGCGCAAGAGCCGATGAAGAGGTGTTTTTCTTTTCTGAATTTTTGTTAATAGATGGAAATGTCTTTCAGAAAATTTTCTTCTAATCATTTAACGATGTACAGACAATTGACAGATTAATTGAAACTGGAGATAGTGAACAAATTTTCCAGAAGGCAATTCAGGAACAAGGACGAGGCCAGGTTCATATATCCTTCCTGCTTTCTCCTTCAAATCCTCCTCATATGCCTATTTAACTTCTTATACTATCCAAATATCAACATCTAAACCCACAAACCAACAAGGAAGATCAATGTTCCTCAACATGTAATTTTGCTTTTGGGGTTGGGAATGGGTGAGGAACATTGATCTTCCTTGGGATATACGCAAATTACATGATATCAGGAAATCTACCCTGTCACCTTACAGTCCTCATACATGAGTTATCTTTGTAGATAATGGACACCTTGGATGAAATACAAGAGCGACACGAAGCAGTTAGAGATGTTGAGAAAAAGCTTCTTGATTTACAACAGGTATTTAATCAGTTTATTCAATTAATCTGAATGTGATTAGGACATTTGATATCCTGATAAGTACAAATTACATAGTTAAGTCCTATGCTGCAGAACCATTATTATATCACTAAAACAAAAGGGGAGGTAGTGGGTTGAGATTATTTTGAACTTTGAAATATTTATCCTATGTTCATGTGATGATGCATTTAGTCATATTGCGCTGTAAAAACTGATGTTATCACTTCATTTCTGAATGAATTTCCGGTTACAGTTTTGCTGTACGCACATTTTGGTCTTTATTTTTATTTTTTCATTTCTTGATAAATTCACATACGTGTTGCTAAAGTGAGTCGTACATACTTTTACGACACGCATACATACTTTTATGACACACGTGCCAGTAAAATGTCCAATTTGAAAGACAATTTTTTGTCTTTGACATGATTTTGACATGATTCCAACACAATTTTAATAACCACAAATTCAATGATTTTCTAAAAAACCCATAAACTTGTAAACTTATCACATAAATTTCTATTATGATTATAAAAATAAGGAAAAAATCTTATATTGTCACTATTTTCCACTTTTTTGGATATTTAAGTAGATAGATTAAATTTATTTTTGTGTTAGTTGACAATGTCCTAGTTCAAAATTTGAAACTAATATGTATATACATGCCGTGTCTCATGTCCTATGTTTGTTCAATTTAGCTGTATTTTCGTGTCCATCTCAGTGTCTGCAACCAGGCTTCATAGGTGGGAAGCTAAAAGTTGCTTTTGCAAGCTTATTAGGATGCCATTAAAAAATAGTTTAATTTATTTTTAAAAGTGTGTTTAGAATAATGCTTCTAATGGACACACCTATATGCCTACAAAATATGTGGAACTAGTGATAGGTAGTTCGCACTTTAACTTCTTTGTCTTGGCAGATATTTCTGGATATTGCGGTGTTAGTGGATGCCCAAGGAGAAATGCTTGACAACATTGAAACACAGGTATTTTGTTCTCTTTTCATATAAGACCATAGATATAGTATTGTTAATTTATATCAGTTTTATTGTTAGTAGGATATTAAGTATTAAGTATACTACTAGAAGCTGTTAGAAATTGTTAAAAGATTCTTGACATTTCTATATAATTATTATTATAGGGTTAAAGTTCTCTATGTATAGAGGCTGATGTCCTGTTTTAAAAAGAATCAACTGAATAAAATTCTTTTTTTATATTAATCTTTTCATGTTGGTATCAAAGCCATGAGTCATATAAGAGAGAGCTTGAAGATACCTTCAATCCAAAATCTTAAGACACCGACTTTGTGGGCCTCTTTTCTTATATAGTACTGATGCTATTCATTTTTATTCCTCGCTTGATTGAGTTTTATTTTAATCGAAAACCATTCATCCAACAAGGTGAAGGGTGCACTAGAAAAGACCTTAATTTTTTTTTAATTGGGTTTGAATTTTGTGATGAAAGTTGGTTTGTGTTCTTGAATCAGGTTTCAAGTGCAGTGGATCACGTGCAGCAAGGTAACACTGCCCTTGTTAAAGCCAAGAAACTTCAAAAGAACTCTAGAAAATGGATGTGTGTTGCAATCTTGATACTTCTCATTTTTATTATAATCATCGTTGTCTCTGTCATCAAACCATGGGTTCACAAAAATGGTGCATAATTGCATAACTTATATGCCATCATTTTCTTTTTTCCTGATCCATTCTTTTGCTTTGTCATGTTTTAAAAGCATTCTTTCCCTGTCTGTCTACTTGAAAGAAAGAAACATTTGATCAAACATGTAAAATGATGAATTGAGTTGTACATGAAAGAAAATATATCGATTACTATCTTCTATCACCTTCCAACAAAAATAATTGTCTTTCATTTATGTCATTTTAAAAATTTTAGATGACATTTATCATTATTATTTCCTATTTGTACCCTTGATAGAAAAGAAGAAATACTGTTTAAAATGGTAAAGTAATAAACAACAAAAATAAATAATAAGGTAGCCTTAAATTACTTGCTATAACATTAAATCACAAATAAAGAAGGCATGCAGCTTTGTCCTGCACCTTCATAAATTTTTTTCTTGCACCTTAAATATTTTTATTCTTGTGTAATGAAAATGTAAATTTTTTATTTTAAAATGTACAATGTATTTTTTTATTTTATATTAGAAAATGTGTAACTCAGAATATAATTTTTTCGGAAATAATATTATTTTAATCTTTAAATTTTGACGTGAAATTAAATACATTTTAATTTCTAAATTTTAATGATAAAATAAAAGTAATTTTTTAAATCAAATTATTTTAAATTTTTTTTATATATAATAACACGTTTTATGTTAATATTTAATTTATTTATACTGTTATATATATGTTTTTGTTTCAAATGTCAAATCAAAAGCATATTTTATTATAACTTTAAAATATAGTTAAAAGTAAAAGAAAAAATCATTTATACTCACATGATAAAATTACATATGTTTTGATTGTAGTAATAATTTGTATTTGTTGGTTACCACTAAAATAAATGTTTACATTATCAATAGCAGTATCCATCTTCGTTATTCTACGCATAGTTGTTATATAGGAAAAACAAATATAATGTCACAATCATAGGGGCTTAGAAAAAAATAAATAAAAACAGAAAAAGTAGCTTCAACCGTGTTTATAACTTTATTGGAAAGGGTTTTGAATAGGTGGAATGAAGTTAGGAATTAGGGTTAGGGTTCCTTTGTTTTCATTATTTATACTTCACCCTGATTCAACATAATTGAAGCAAAAACATGTATTGAAAATTTAGATCTCAATACAATAGAATCTATCATAACCTTAATTTTAGGAATATTAATTAAATGCATTTGCTCACGTTTGCATTCACATCTATATTATGTTTGTTTGTTTGGATGGGTAATGAACTTTTATGAAGAATTTTAAATGCTTGAAGATTTAATAAAAAAAATCTTACAAATAGTAATTGGAAAACATTTTAACGAACTTTTCTTCATCTTTACATATTCTATAACATTATTTTTATATTGTGTGAGAAAATATTATATACACCACCTCTACTGTGTGATAAGATTTAAAATATTTGTTCTAAAATTCATTAACTTGTGTGTAACCTACACTTTATGATAACAACCTTTATGGTTTTGAATAGATTAAGAAAACATTGTTGCAGTGTTAGATGGGCATGTTGTTGAATATATTAATGTTTATGTCCTTTTCTTTGTATATTCTTCATTTGGGTCTAACATGGAATTCAGTGTAAGCACTTAGGTGCAGGCAATTACTTAGTTTTTCTGGAAAAAAGAAAAACAAGAACTGTGTTGATTAATTAAAAGTGAAAAAGTTTTAGGTTGGCTTCATTGTCTTTCTTATCCAATTAAATAAACAAAGAAGACAATGACAATGTCTTGTGTAACACAAACATTATTGGATTGGTTGAAAATGGTAAGGACATGAATATGAATATAAGATTGAGGAACAACGACATTTTGTCACTCACATCAACACAACTTACAATAAACGTAGTCTTAACGGCATTATATATATATATATGAGATATTTAATTCAATTTTAAGTTTTTTTTTTCTTAATTGAATGTTTTTATATTTAAATTGAGTTTTTGTTATTTAACTATTTTTTATTTGGATGAGTTGATTGTTATTTTGTTTTATCTTTTGTTTACTTGTTTTCACATGTTAAAAAAATGTAATGTTTTGGATTAATATAAAATTAATATTACAATTAATGTAAAACGAGAAGTAAATTTTATTATGTTATTAAATAAAGAAAATTATAAGAAGATTTTTTATCCATTGTAGTGATGGGTAGTTCCTGGTCACTCGTTGTTTAACCATATTATCATCTTATATATTATCATCACATTTAAACTCAATAGAAAATACTTAAATATATTAAATTAAGTAAGTTTGTATTAAATTATAATTTATTAAAGTTACATAAAAGTTAATATATATATATATATATATATATATATATTAATAAATCTAAATTTAAAATTAAAACAAACATTAGATTTTATTTTATTAAAATAACGTAAATGTGAACACATAATGCAACCATGCCTGAGTTTTCTTTGGTATATATAATTGTGTTATAGTTATATATCGAAATTTGAAGAATAGAAAATTGTTAATATATTGAAAATGAGATAAACACTGAAAAAGAAAAACCCTTATTTTCTCATATGTGATCGTTGGGGAAGTTAAAAAATAATAACTAAACATTTTTCTCTTATAGAAGACAGAACAATTAATTATTTGTAATATTACTTGAAAACAATTGAACTCTGAATGAAAACATCTTATTATATGAAAAAATGTATAAAATATAGATACAAAAAGAAGAGAAAAAAGAGAAATCAATAAGATGATTAATTTAGCAGAATAACAAGAGGAAAAACAACTATTTCAAAGAGAGTTATAAAACTTTTGGGACAAAATTGTGATTTTTTTCTATTTTATTTTAAGATTCAATTTGATTTTTAATTTTCAGAACTTTTGTTGTCTTGTTCCTCTAACAAACAATAATACCATCATTGAGGGCTAAATAGAATAATTTTTAAATGAGACTTCGTTAATATTTTGAAGGGTTAATTACTAGGATAGTCTTTCACTTTGGTAGGAATATCTCTACTTAATTTTTGCTTTTATAAAAATTTTAAGTGTGTTCAAACTTTTGAAAAAGTATTTCAATTATATTTTTTTTTTCAGAAAAAAATTATTAATATTGTTAACGGCATATCACATGTCAATATGTGATTTTTTTAATTTTTTTTTTGTAAAATATTTTGTTGTCATGTGTCAGGTCTCTAATGTGACACATTACTACCATGTGTTAGTGCGACTGTCAATGACGCTGACACGTATCGTCCTGTCACATGACACTAACAATGTCATGTGTCACACTAGGGACTTGACACCCTAACAACAAAAGTTTTTTTGAAAAAATAAAATAAAATAAAATAATTGCATATTATCAAGTGACATGCCCTTAACGCAGTTAATAATTTTTTTCTAGAAGAGACTTAATTGAGATATTTTCTCAAAAGTTAGAACACAATTGAAATTTTTTTAAAAGCAGTGATCAAGTTGGCACACCCCACCAAAGTGAGGACTATCCAAGTAATTTAGCATATTTTAAACTTAAAAAATATAATAAAATTACAATTGACGAAAAAAATAACTTTAACATTCTCAAAATTTTCTATTTTTTTTTTAAATCACCACATAAATGCTACACTAGAAATTGCAAAGCTCACGCAAAACAAAACAAATATAGTATTGATTTTGAAAACTAAGACATCAAATTGATTTTTTTTTTAATGTTAAAAAAATAAGATGAAACAAATTAACAAAAAATTAACCAAAATTATATATATTTATTTGGATTGTGATGTTGGTAAGATGACCTAATAATGACTTGGTCCACTTGCCAAACATGACCTTTTGGAATGGTAGTATATGGATGCATTTCAAGAATCCTTTAGGAGGCTCCATGTGGAAGCCATTAAGGCCATCATCACCATCTTTCAACTCCTTGACCTAGCCAAAGCCATGGCAAGAGGGGACAAAAACTTTTTTTTTTAATATATTTTCATCACTTGCTTTTCTCTCATGCTTTGTTTGGACATGCTTCCATATTCCTAATGGTGAGCTATGATCATTGTCAAATTGGGCATTCACAAAATGCCATATTTTTATTCACCATCTAACATGAAAATGACTTTTATATACAAAGACAAAGTGAGACACATTAAAATAAGATGCAAAGATTGAAATAGTAGGGTGTGCAAATAGTTTACCTTTTTTAATCATATTATTGATCCAAATCAACTTTGTCTATAATTTGTTTGTGGTGGAACTAGCCAGGTTCTTATCACATTATTTTTCATCCATAAATCATATACAACTTGAAAAATTGCTTTTAAGTGAACCGAATTTGTTAACTCTTGCACCAATTCTTGCAAAATATGCTAAATACTCAATCACCATCACTAGCCATTTTATAGTATTTTTTAAATTTGGAAATTTATTCGACTATGTTATTTATGGTGTGAAACTTTTACAAATCCGAAATTCATAGAGATAATACTTATAAAACATGAATTCAAACTATATAAAAATTTAATATTATCTCTAAACCAAAATCTTAAAATAATTTTTTTTATTCAACTTTTTTTATCTTAACATAAATTTATACAACATTTACTATTTTACTCTTCGATCTCTTTTTTATAAATACAAAAATTAACTTTTTTTTAATGATGAAAATATTTCTTAAAGTGAGTTATCAACTAGTAAAAATAGAATGACTTCAGAAAAACATTTTCCTTAAATTAATTTATTTGTGAGGATGCAAATTGACAACAAACGCGACAGGAATAGCGGTCATTCCGAAAAATAATGATAAATTAATTTATTCATCATACATTATTCTAAACATTTTTGAAACTAACTACCAACAATAAAAGAAAATACAAGACATGTTCATCATGTAATTAATATACTAAGTCAACTTGCGAAAACGCTTTTGCAACTTTCTTCAACCATATATTGTAATCTCCGAAACTTGCAAACAACAACAACATGAAAAATTGAGGAACCAGACCAAAGAAAACCCGAACCTGTGTTTTTGTGAGGGCTAAGGAATCATACTTTCCAATGGAAATTCAGTTCCAACATCCAAAGCATCAACACTTGAGACCAAAAGGGGTGAAACTCAAAGGCAGAAACAACAAAAGCAAGAACAAGTACGTTGGAGTGAGGCAAAGAGCATCAGGAAAATGGGTTGCAGAGATCAAAGAAACAACACAGAAGATAAGAATGTGGCTTGGCACGTACGACACTGCAGAAGAAGCAGCTAGGGCTTACGATGAAGCTGCATGTCTCCTTCGTGGATCCAACACTCGCACCAACTTCATCACACGTGTGTCCTCTGATTCCCCTCTTGCTTCACGGATTCAGAACCTTCTCAACAACAGAAAAGGAATCAAAGAACAAGAACAGCATGGAACAAGGGTCAACACCGACCAACAACATGAGTTGAGTCTATCAGAAGAAGGGGTTTCTACCCTACAAGATGAGGAACCAAAGTTCCAATCTTTGCTGGAACAAGTGTCTATATTCAGTGTTCTCCAACAAGATTGTTTTGTAAAGAAGACATGTGTGAGAGATCAGGAGAAAAAAAGGGTTAGCAGCACAACAAGTAGTGGTAGTAGTACTAACATAAGCAATAGTGAGACAAGTGAGAACTCACTTTCTACAACAACCCAGAACACACAAGTGTTTGATGATGATTATAGACCTGATTTGAGCAATTTCATGGGGTCTGAGTCAGATTCTCAGGAAAATCCTTCATGGGGTTGTGAACTTTTTTGTGATCATTTTCCCTTTGGCCAAGTAAACCTGCCTGATATAGGTGGCTTGGAGCTTCCAGAGTTTGAAAGGATGAAGGTTGAAAGGCAAATTTCAGCTTCACTTTATGCAATGAATGGTGTGCAAGAGTACATGAACACAGTTCAGGACTCTAATAGCTGTGAAGCTATCTGGAATCTTCCTCCCTTGTGCTCGTTTTTATGTTAAAAGTATGATCCTGCAAACTTTTCTTCCAATATATGTATGCAGATTTTGTTTTCTTCTTTTAAACAGGAAAGAAATAGGTTCTGAAGATTGAAAATTTCATAGGAACTTGAGTCTTTATTGACATGAAGTTATCAAGTTGAAACTACTTTAAACTTCAAACTAAATACACTAAATGTTGTTTAAATGCTTTCCAAATATGAGGAATCTTTTTCAGTCATTTTGTGTAAGAAATTTAGGCTTTGATGGATATGTATTTGGCAAAGCTATCACACAACTCACTTTAATTGGATTGTGAAATTCGAAAACTTTTTTTTCAGAGAAAAATAACTTTCAAATTGTATAATCTGGTTTTTACTTTCAGATTGCACAGTTCAAAAATGCTCAGATTATATAACGTAGAAAGGAAAAACTGAGATTTATTTTTTTGAAGTGTGGGAAGAAAGTTATGGAAGTGCAAAAAGAAACTCCCATCATACCAGGATTTGTTGGGTCAATTCGCATCTTCAATTTCCATATATGCACTAAAGCTTAATATTTTTTTCTTCCCGCACTCCAATCATTACTAAAAGCACCCTATATTAAGAAAAATACTATAAAGCCCTCTCTCACAGTGCACCACACCGCTACTCTGTTGTTGTCATTGCGCTATCACTGTTGTACCTCCATTCTCCACTATCCAAAATTTGTTTCACAAAATCGTTTTGGAAGATATTATATACTTTTAAAAGACTTGTTCTAGAAATTATGTTCACTTTTCAGAGTGAAGTTTAAAGTTTTGTAGTTGATGATAAAATATTATTAAGTACACAAAGCATTAGCCAGTGCAACATCCAACAATTGATTTTGCACAGAAATAAGCATGAGATTTCAAATGCCATGATACCTACACTACATTGTACATGAATTAAACAATTCTTCTCAAGTCTGAAACACTGTAATTTGAAACAATCATAAAACTGCAGACACCATACAACAAAAAGAAGCATAAAACAATTAAGAAGGACAACAATACTACATATGACAAGACATAAAACATAGTAAGATGTAATTGGATTAGTTTTTCAGTAACCTTCAGCTTCATCATCAACACCTTCATCTCCAACTTCCTCATAGTCCTTTTCAAGGGCTGCAAGATCCTCCCTGGCTTCTGAGAACTCTCCTTCTTCCATGCCTTCACTCACATACCAATGCACAAAGGCCCTTTTGGCAAACATAAGATCAAATTTGTGGTCAATGCGTGAGAAAACCTCAGCCACAGCTGTGTTGTTGCTAATCATACAAACTGCTCTCTTCACATCTGCAAGGTCACCATCTGGTACAACTGTTGGAGCCTGGTAGTTTATACCACATTTGAAACCAGTAGGACACCTGAAATTAGTCATCAAAACCATTCATTCAGATCTTGTGAAAGACAAATACAAGTATAAAGGGTTAAATATGTTTTTAGTCCCTAAACTTGAACACGAAATTGAAATTCGTCCTTATTTCAAACTTTGATACACTTTAGTCTCCAAACTTTAAAAATAATAGATGCAGTACTTTTAACCCAACAAACGTTAATATATTTTAACTTAATAAACAATGTTTCAAGAATGAAGAGATATAGTCCTTTTAATATAATGATATTAATTTTTTTGGCTTGTCAAATGGTGTTTAGGCTGACATTTGAGCTGGAATGTGTCATATGGTGTAAACAAACAGTTCATATGTCAAACTGAAATATCGTTTAATCAAAATATAAATAAACATGAAATCAGAAAATTTGATCGTACTGATAACCATTTTGCATCTTAATCTATACAAAATCAAAAGACTCAAGTATGGAAGGAACTAGAAAGACTTGCCAGAAAAGTCTACATGAATGATCATAATCAGATAGTGATGAGCACAACAGAAAGAACAGAACAGACAAATACATATATAAATAAGCATCATAGTATGATGATGTTCTTCTAAGGAAATGTACTTACCAGTCTACAAATTGAACTTGTCTCTTTGTCTTGATATTTGAGACGGCAAGGTTTACATCTTTTGGCACAACATCCCCACGATACATGAGGCAACATGCCATGTACTTTCCATGTCTTGGATCACACTTGACCATCATGCTTGTTGGCTCAAACACAGCTCTGGTGATCTCAGGCACTGATAGCTGCTCATGGAAGGCCTTGGCAGAAGATATAACTGGGGCATAAGATGAGAGCATGAAATGGATGCGTGGATAAGGCACAAGATTGGTTTGGAACTCTGAAATGTCCACATTGATTGCACCATCAAATCTCAAGGAAGTGGTCAAGGAAGATATTATTTGAGATATCAAACGGTTCAAGTTGGTGTAAGTTGGTCTTTCTAGTTCTAGTGATCTTCTACATATGTCATATATTGCTTCATTGTCCAAGAGCACAACTACATCACTATGCTCAATAAGAGCGTGGTTGGAAAGAACAGTGTTGTAAGGTTCAACCACTGCAGTAGATACCTGCATGTTAATAACTAGTTAACTCCATGCCACTACAATAAGGACAATAACTTGAAGTGTCCAAAGCAAAATCTCTTGGAGCATGGAACAAAATCATTTGTTATTGAGATAAATTTGGAATTTGCATCATTTACTTCTCTTTAGCACTTTCTGACAAACTCCTCCTATCATCTCTGTTAATCCCCTTATGAGTCTTTCGAGGAAATTTACCAGAAAAATAAAACATCATTGAGATTCACATAAATGATTAATAAGACTTCCAACTCAAAATCTTGAGAGAATGAATTTATGAGTTTTCTTCCTTATAAGGTGTTCAACCTTTTTATATATATCTTACTTTGTGACAAAAAGGTTAACTCATTTATACAAGGAAACACAATTCCTTAACAAACGTTACTATGATACCATTGTTATGAAAAAGTTAACCCGTTCATACAAGGATACAAAATTCCTTAACACACTTGAATTTCCAACCATATAAGATAAACAAAGAGGATTAATATGATTAATTCTTAAGGTTGTAACAGAAGGCCACATGATAAGTTTTAGAGTAAAAAGAAGTTTGATGATCCAGAAGTAGAAATAGTTAGTTTCACTACACCTGAGGAGAAGGGTAAATGATGAAGCCAAGTTTAGACTTTTTTCCATAATCTACAGACAAACGTTCGAGAAGCAATGATCCCAAGCCAGAACCAGTGCCACCACCAACAGCATTGAAAACCAAGAATCCTTGCAAGCCAGTGCAATTGTCAGCTAATTTTCTGATACGCTCAAGGCACAACTCTTCAATTTCTTTTCCAACTGCAGCACAGACACCACACCAAATTAGTGATATAGTTCCAAATAGATAGAACAGCATACCCAATTATTTTTTTTGATGATGCTGATGACCTGTGTAATGTCCCCTTGCAAAGTTGTTAGCAGCATCTTCCTTGCCAGACATCAATTGTTCAGGATGGAAGAGTTGTCTGTAAGGACCACATCGTACTTCATCAATTACCGTAGGTTCTAGGTCAACAAACAGTGCCCTAGGAACATATTGCCCACTTCCAATTTCACTGAAGAAGGTGTTGAAAGCATCGTGTGTTTCAGTAGACCCATCACTGCAAACACAAGTATATGAATTAGTATTACCACAAAGAGGAAAAAAATATTTGAAGCAAGGAAAATGTTTTCTGAAAATGGAAATCTTTGAATTAATACATCGAGGAATTTTTTTTCTTATTTTGGTTTCTGGGTTTGGAAGGTGAAGTTCATATCAACTTCACGTTTTTAGAAACCATTTCATTGACACCAAAATGCCATTGGTTCATGTATAATTAGACTTGGATGAATGCTCCACTCTTATTAATTCAAATTATTATGAATGTTATGTAAATGGAGAACTGTAGTAGATTGTATAGAACGAAAAATTGAATGAACGGATTGTAAAATTGTAGAAAATAGCAAATGCAATATGGATAACATTTAAGTGAAGCAAATGATTCAGCTTAACTGAAATGTTGAAGTGCATAATAATGTTAAACGTGACTTTCATAAAAAAAAGAGAAAAACATTTGATGGAGGAAAAAAAAATTCAAAAGTAAAATGAGGAGCTAGAAAAAGACATCTTCTAAGATGAAAAACATGAATGAGGAGATAATGAAAATATATATGAAGGAGATTATAAACAAAGAAAATTTAATTATTATGCATATAAGTAAATAAATTAGAAGTAATTACAAAAGAAATTTGTTGTGCAATATAGGAGGAACATGGGAAAATGTGGGAACATAGAACGACAATAGATGGAGCAGCTGACATACTAACATGTCGGACAATACGAAGTTTTAAATGTGAAAACAAATCATTTGAATTCTTTGTTGGATATTTTTGACTGTATTTTTACTATACCTTCGAAATAAATTGATAGACATTGATTTTGATTTTCTAAAATATATAAAAAAAATTAATATATCAACATTAGTATACTTTTAATATTTAGCAGAAAATAACACAAAAAAATCAAACAAACAACTGTATTAAGAAACAAGCTTATTGGTAAAGGATTTCTAGTTGTTTCAAGGAAATGGAAAAAATAACAATATCCCAATAATAGTTATGAATGTGTATTGATCATGGAAAAGAAAATTGTGGAAGGAAATAACCAATTTTAGAAAAATTGATAGAAATAATAGAAAATTGAATCACATTCTGAGATTGATTTTAAAGAAATTGGCACATATGTTATTTGAAAATTGAAAAAAAAAATGAAAATAATGTAAGACCTGGGCATTGTTCCATCAGGTTGAATGCCATGTTCAAGGCAATATAGCTCCCAGCATGAATTACCAACCTGAATTCCAGCTTGTCCAATATGAATGCTTATTATTTCTCTCATATTCCAATACTTTCTTTTCTTCTATGATTGTGTTTAACAATGGAAAACACTAATCAAAAACAATAATCACAAATTTCAAGGGAATTAAACTGTTAATTGCTGGTGGGAAAATAGTCCATAAATCAAAGAAAAAGAAGAAAAAGGAGAAACTCTGATTTTTATCCCTTCCTCTCTCTCTCTCTCTCTCTCTCTCAACGTAGATGTAATTAGGGCATGAAGTTCCAATCAAATGCTATAAGCATTGAGTTTTACAGATGATTAAATCCTCAAATTAAAGAACGGTTTTGATTAATATTAACTGGGAACCAGTCATTTGGCACCAATTGATTGAATGAGTTCAATTTATTTTTATTCTAAATATTCAATTTTATTAACGTATTTTTCATTCATTATGGTTTGCGTTGGTCTCACTAATTCGAGAACAAGGAGAATCAAACTTATTCATTTAATGAGATTCAGATGAGTTTCATACAAACGAAGAGTAGGTCAAATACAATCATTAAATTATTTATATATTAAATATATTTTTTCATTTATGATGATAAATTTGAAAAAATGACAATTAACTAAAGTTATTTAGATAATGTTTCTAAATACACAGTAGATATTCGCTTAAGTCTGCACTCATTTAAGTTTGTATCCCGCATAAATCCGCATTTGAAAAGGGAAAATTTCGGATCAATAATTTTGTAATTTTATTTTCAGAAAAAATACATACAGTACTTTGATGACTATTTTTATTTGTTTACATGTGATTGTCGATTGATCATTTTGTAAGATGTGATGAGGTGAAGAACATACCTTAGCTTGATTTAATTGATCCAATGATAGATAAGGAAATCTTTCAACTCACTCACATTGACTGACATCAAGATTGATAACACTTTCTAATGATTTGAAGATAACATTGTGTTGGTTAATTTCAACTTTGTCCAGACCAATTACTTATATTTTATATTGTTACATTTTTTTTATATAGAGAGAGTATATGAATAAAATACAATAACAAGTTCCTCAACATATCTTTTATATCTATCACATATCTCATATTTTCACACTCTCTAAAAATTTCAAATACCTATAATATTTCATATTGTTATTATATGATTCGTAATATTCCATATCGTAATATGACTATTAAAATTTCATAAATCCACATCCCAATTAAGTCTGCATCAAACTCTCAAGATCAAAATGCGGACTTAAGTGAATATTTACTATAGTTGTTATATTGTACTGTATAACGAATTATAATTGAATGATAATGTTGAAAACATTATATGCTATATTATGATTAAGTAATAATATATAAATTGCATAATTAATTCATCCAATTAAATTCATCTTAAAAACAAAAGTATGTGTTTGTTTTATTTGTAAAATCTTACATAGTATTTTCAACAAGTATATGTTACCAGAAAAGTCTAGTAATTGTTCGGAGGAGTATATTTTTTTTCTCATAAGGAAAAATCTTCTTTTTTTCATCTATTGATATATGAACTTTTAAAATTTTAAAATTTTTAAGTTTTAAATATTTTATAATTTTAAATAGTTTTAATTGAATTTTTATTTGTTTTATGTAAGGTGGAAGAACCCAATTTTGATCTTATCAGGTGACCTGTGACAATCATACTCTCATGACTTATCACTCACATTCTTATATTTTTTGAATGTAACATCAATATCCTTTCCTAAACTTATATCAAAACGGTATATATATATACTTTCAATTTTATTTGTATTTTTTACACTTATGGTAGGTACTGGTATTAAAAGTGTCCATCAATTCAATGAATATTATAAATTGTTTGTTATTGAGTTTGTTTCATAGATGGAGAGAAAATTGAAAGAGAATTTTGAGGAAAGAAAAAGGAGAGCAAAGACATAGAGATGAAAAGAAAATGTTTAATGAATATTAGAAAAGAGATGCTCAAACTATAATGGAAGAGACATAAATAGAGAAAAAGAAAGAGAAAGAAATTAAAGAAAATGAGTTTAGAGAAAAAGAAATTAAAAAAAAAGAGTGAGAGAGCAAGAAATTGAAGAGGAGTTGAGAGAAAATAATTGAAGAAAAGAAGTTGATAGAAAAAGAAATGGAAAAAAAGGTGTTGAGAGAAAAAGAAATTCAAGAAAAAAATATAGAAGAAAAGAAAAAGAGAGATTACATTTCTTTGGTAGTCTATGTTTACATCCGGGTATTTAGCTTTTCTTTTGGGTGCCTTTTCCTCTTCTTTAGACGTGAAATTTCCTATATCAGGGAGCCTATGCCCATACTGTAAAATCACTCTTGAAGAATACTTTGAAGTTCCTTTTGTTAGCTTTGAAATGGTTGAAATGCCAAGAAGGGGGTTGAATTGGCTAGTTAAAAATTTAGGCTATCTTTGAAAGCTAAAAACCACCTTTAATTGAATCAATTAGATCACCAAATTAGGATGCAAACACTACTGAACTGTACACTTTCAATCGGTCAAAAACATTGTTAATCGATTGATTTTACTAAACAGATTTTGTTGTGGTATAATCAACTGATTGAAACAGAAAAATAGTCGACTAAAATACTGGGAAAAGTGCAGAAATGGAGATTCGAGTTTTAAACCAGGAATAGTGCACAAGAATGATCAAGACAGGTTCTAAATGATTATGCAAACATGCTCAATGCTGCAGATGTCATGAAAACATGCAAGAACATGAAAAAGATGATTAAAGCACAAGTTCTTTAAACTTTAAAATGAATATGCAAGAGAGAAAGGTTAGAGAAGAGAAAAGACCACGAGATTTTTATACTGGTTCACTCAAACCTGAGTTACATCCAATTTATCAAGGCAACCTGAGCTTGACTTTGCACTATTTCAAAAGATTTACAAAGTATCCACCCTTACACATTCAAAATATGCAAAAACCACACAAAAGACTCTTGAATCACACAAAAGTTGTGACACCCCGACTACTACACTAAATAATTATTATTTGATAAAAAGATATGGAATTAATTTTTTTTCCATAAGATTATCCTTGAGAGAACATTAATAATAACATAACTTCATATTCATATATATAGTATACATCTCTATAATTGTTCATGAAATGTTACAAAAATATGTATTTGTAA